>PVMK01124508.1_pt1 | contig 67025 bp, 73 predicted proteins | sample 1853481 | NCBI WGS metagenome assembly PVMK01 (sample SAMN08533507, study PRJNA380276) | Marine sediment metagenome, whole genome shotgun sequencing project.
TCTCTGGCCTTTTCCCAGCCAATAAAACAACGGAGCGACACCGGTCTTTCGACTGTTGTCCTCCGCATTATGTACTTTCTCTCGCCTCTACAATCCCACGTGCAAGATGGTGGAGGGGGGAGGATTCGAACCTCCGAAGGCATAGCCAGCAGATTTACAGTCTGCCCTCGTTGACCGCTTGAGTACCCCTCCGGTACTTCGAACCATGAATCAATCCGGTCGCTCATATACTGCCACCAAGGGCAAGACCGCCGACAAACCGCCATTTTCAGACATTCGCAGGCAAGCCGTCTATTTTGGCCTACAGGGCTTTGTCTGTCAAGAATGAAAATGGTGAAGAATCAGGCCGGATTTCAACCGATGTTCAGTTGCCTTCTTGGTCGAAAAACTCGTCAATCTCGCCACCCTCTGCAGAGGATGTCGTCCCTGATTCAGCTACGGACAGTTCTGTCTCTCCGCCCGGCTTTAAATTTTCCTCCCTGGGCACAACCGAAACCTCCCGGCTTCAACTGCAATCACATCAGGAATGCTTATATCTCAAAATGGACTATTTGCAAAGAATTTTTTTTAATTGTCAGACATTGAAGCGAAAATGCACGACGTCGCCTTCCCTGATGATATAGTTTTTTCCCTCCAGGCGGAGCTTGCCCATTTCTTTGGCGCCCTGCTCGCCACCCAGCGAAACGTAGTCTTCAAAGTCGGTGACTTCCGCGCGAATAAACCCTCGTTCAAAGTCCGTGTGGATGCGGCCCGCAGCCTGCCGGGCTGTTGATCCGGACTTCACGGTCCAGGCGCGAACTTGGCGCTTTCCCGCGGTAAAGAAAGTGAGTAATTCCAACAATGCATATCCAGCCCTGATCACCTGATCAAGACCTGATTCCTGCAAGCCCAGTTCCTGCAGGAATTCCTGCAGATCTTCTTCATCCAGCAGGGCGATTTCCGCCTCGATTTCCGCACTGACCGGCACAACAATGGCGCCTTCGGCTTGCGCTTTTTTGCGTACGATATCCAGGTAGGGATTGGATTCGAATCCATCTTCAGACATATTAGCCACATACATAACGGGCTTGGTGGTGATCAGGTGAAGATCATGGATCATGGCTTTTCCAGTGTCGTCGAGGCCCGCGCTCCTTGCCCGATGACCCTCATCAAGACAGGTTCTTAATTTTTCCAGGACCACCATCCGCACTCTGGCTTCTTTTTCATTGGCCTTGATCCGTTTCTCCGTGCGATTGATCGCTCGCTCTACCGACTCAAGGTCAGCAAGTGCGAGTTCCGTATTGATAATCTCAATGTCAGAAAGAGGATCCAGCCTGCCCGCCACGTGAATCACATCATCGTTTTCAAAACAACGCACTACGTGGGCGATCGCATCCGTCTCACGGATATGGGCCAGGAACTGGTTGCCAAGACCTTCTCCTTTCGAGGCACCCTCCACCAGGCCTGCAATATCAACAAATTCCATGGTGGTCGGCAGCACCTTCTCAGGCTTCACGATGGCCGCCAACTGCCCCAGTCTTGGATCCGGAACTTCAACGACACCGACGTTGGGATCAATGGTACAGAACGGATAATTCTCCGCCGCTATGCCCGCGCGTGTCAGTGAATTGAACAGGGTCGATTTGCCAACATTGGGCAGGCCGACTATGCCGCATTTAAATCCCATGGATGCATTTTCCGCTAATTGTCAGTGTGCTGTTAGAAACGTGTTGAGCTGCAAAAAAACCTTGTACTGTATCTCACGCCTCGTCAACTGTAGTGTGGAGTTCAGTTTGAGCAGCGGCCAGATTTCCAGCCATCACGTCCCCGATCACACTTTCCGCCGCTGAAATTGCGTGGCTTATCAATATCTGCTCCTCGCGGCGAGGCCGGCTCAACACATAAGGAGTTACCAGGTCTTTAGTACCGGGGTGCCCGATCCCGATCCGCAACCGCAAGAATTCATGATCCTGGGTATGGCGAAAAACATCGCGCAAACCATTATGACCTCCGTGACCACCACCCAGTTTCAGCCTGGCCACGCCCGCTGGCAAATCGAGCTCATCATAGGCAATGAACAGACGCTCACATGGCACTTTGAAGTAATCAAGCACCGCACGCACAGCCTGCCCGCTGTGGTTCATAAATGTCGTGGGCTTGACCAGGATGCAATCCTGCCCATGAAGGACGGCTTTGGCGGCCTCCACATGCAATTTTGACTGTAGCCGGAACACTGCCCCCGATTGGCTGGCGAGCCTGTCCAAAAACCAAAACCCGGCGTTATGCCGGGTTTCAGCGTACTTTTGGCCGGGGTTGCCGAGACCTATAAATACAAAGGGATTGGCCAAAGTATTTCCAACCGCTTATTCGCCGCCTTCTTTCTCGCCTTCTTTCTCGCCTTCTTCAGGCTCAACGCCTTCTTCCGGCTCAGCGCCTTCTTCACCCTCGGCCAGTTCTTCGCCTGCACCCAGTTCGCCTTCAGCAAGAGCGGCTTCGGCTTCTGCAGCGGCTGCCGCACCTGTACCCTGAGATTCCTTGACGTGAATGGCACTGGCAACCTGCACACTGAGCTCCTCGTCAACGGTGAGCGCCGGGATCTCCACGCCTTCAGGCAAGGGAATATCCGCCAACATGACCGAATCACCAGCCTCCATTTCCGAAAGATCGACAGTCAGGTATTCAGGCAGGTCCTTCGGCAGAGCTGCAATTTCGACGTCAGTCACCTGATGCTGGATCACCACACCGGAAGCCTTGCCGGCTGGCGACTCTTCCTCACCCACAAAGTGAATCGGCACCGAAATTTTCAGCACTTCTGCTGCAGAAACACGCATGAAATCGATGTGCATGATCAGCGGCCTGAATGGATGGCGGTGCATATCACGCACGACGACCTGTTGGGCTTTTTTATCGTCGACCTTCAGTTCCAGAATACTGGCATAGAATGCCTCGTTTTCGGTTGCATGCAGCAAATCATTATGCTGCACCGCCAACGAAACAGGTTCTTTGCGACCGCCGTATATGACCGCGGGGACTTTCCCTTCACGACGCAGGCGGCGGCTCGCACCTTTCCCCACATCTTCACGGATTTCCGCGATTATGGTTGTTGTTTCAGACATAATAACCTCGTTTTAAGACCCGGTAAGCCGGGAAATGGCCGCACAAGCGACTAAATAACCAGACCCGCGACCAGGTCCGGCACCAAGATAAAGCCGGCTATTATACCCCACCAACCGCATGGTTGCGCAAGGCCCAGAAAAACAATTGCCCTGAACAAGCCAGAGCCGTGAGACCGGGGTGATCAGCAGGCTCAGCCCCCAAATCACCCCGGGACCGCGGAAGCTGGCGCCGGGCAGTTTCGTCTGGGCGCCGTGCTGGACTGAATTCCATAGCACCGCTATGGATTGAAGGAAGCACAAGTCCAGGCGGAACTGATCAAGCCAGAGCCGTGAGACCGGGGTGATTTGGGGGCTAATCTACATACATTGAACTGACTGATTCACCATGCGCCATGCGGCGTATCGTTTCCGCCATCATCTGCGCTACGCTGAGCTGGCGAATTTTGTCACAACCCTGGGCAGCTTCGCTCAAAGGGATAGTGTCGGTCACGACCAGTTCATCCAATTCTGAATTGCTGATGTTGTCGACGGCAGGGCCCGAAAGCACGGGGTGAACACAGTACGCAACGACTCGTTTGGCGCCTCGCTCCTTTAATGCGCCGGCAGCTGAACACAAGGTCCCAGCCGTGTCGACCATGTCATCAACGAGCACACAGCACTTGCCTTCAATATCTCCGATGACATTCATCACTGTCGAGACATTTGCCCTCGGCCGGCGTTTGTCGATAATCGCCAGATCTACATCGAGCCGCTTGGCTATTGCCCTGGCTCTCAGAACACCCCCGACATCGGGCGAAACTACGACTATGTCGTTTTTTGGCTGGCGCTGCCAGATATCCGCAAGAACCAGCGGAGAGGCGTATACATTATCCACCGGTATATCAAAGAACCCCTGAATCTGATCAGAATGCAGGTCAATGGTAACGACCCGGTCAGTGCCAACTGCGGATATCATCATCGCGGCGACTTTCGCGGTGATAGGCACACGAGCTGATCGAGGCCGCCTGTCCTGGCGGGCATAACCGAAATAGGGAATAACGGCAGTAACACGAGAGGCGGATGCCCGCTTCATGGCGTCGATCATCACAAGCAATTCCATGAAATTGTCAGCCGCGGGCGCGCAGGTGGCCTGAATCACATAAACATCCCTGCCCCGGACATTCTCCATCACCTCCACCATGACTTCGCCGTCGCTGAAACGCCCCACGACAGCCTTGCCCATTGAGACGTTAAGTTCATGAGCAATACTGCTCGCCAGATTCAGGTTCGCATTCCCAGCGAATACCATCATTGTAGAAGTGGCCACCTTTTTGCCCCGTATGTTGTGTTCGGTACAGAAACTGAATTTTCAGTGGCTGGGACGGCAGGACTCGAACCTGCGAATGCGGGGATCAAAACCCCGTGCCTTAACCAGACTTGGCGACGTCCCAGTAGACTGAAATTCAACCTTCATTTACTGGCCGCGAATACCGCCAGATTCCAGCAGCTCATGCAACGGAGATTTGTCGACTCCGCGGACAGCGCGCACATTATATCGGCATTTTATTTGTTCTGCCGCGCTCTTTGCAGACTTTTCATCAGACATCGCAATGAAGATGGCGCTGCCGGTTCCCGTCATCCGCGCATCACCCAGTTCTCGCAGCTCTTCCAGAATACTCGCGAAGGCTGGATACCGCTTGATCACTACGGTTTCACAGTCGTTTCTACCCATGCCTTGCAACGCCTGCCCGATGCTCAACCTGGCAGAATTTCTTGGCAAGTCCGGATCCGTGAACACATCCCGTGTCGAGATCGGAAATTCCGGCATAACCAGCAGGTAGTGACGCGCTCCCAACTCCAGCGGGAAAAGCTCATCGCCAACCCCTGTTCCCAGCGCAGTGCGGCCCCTGATGAATACCGGCAGGTCGGCTCCCAGTCCAAGGCCGATTGAAGCAAGCTCATTTGCTTCGAGATTGCATTCCCACAGTTTGTTCAGCACCAGCAATACCGTCGCTGCATCGGAGCTGCCACCGCCCAGCCCGGAACCCGCGGGAATTCGTTTTATCACTTCAATCCGGGCCCCCTGGCGAACAGATGTCTCAGCCTGCAACAACGATGCAGCCCTTACAACCAGGTCATCCGCTTCAGCAACCGCGTAGGAAGCGTGCGGCCGGCTGATTTGTGGCCTGTTCAACACTTCGATGCATACCTCATCGCCCCAGTCCAGGAACTGGAACAACGTCTGTAAATCGTGGTACCCATCCTTCCGTCGCCCGGTGACGTGCAGGAACAGATTCAGCTTTGCCGGCGCGGGCCAGGTTGTGACGGTATTATCAATCATCCCTATCCGCATCCGCGCCAAGAGACCACTCACGGACAGCGAACTTGACGGTGTATGAATCCCGGCGGGCGGTCAATTTACGCGGCATGAAAATACCTGCAGCATCAGCATAACTTCCGTACTCGATTACCCAGCCAAACTGGCTCAGGCTCACCAGGCGGCCATGTTCATCGAACTCACGCAGATTCCAATCGCCCGGCGCCGCACATCCCCTCACCCACCAGCTCAGGGCATCTACAGGGACTTCCCAGCCAATTTTTTGTTCCACCAATTGGCTGAGCGACGGAGCCCGGTAGATTTCGCCATCCGCGAGTTCAAGGATTGCACCATCCCTGTCAGCATCCAGGCGCCAGGCGCCGCGACCAAGCGCGCCGTGAAAATTCATACTGCTGGCTTCACCACGCCTTTGCCAGTTGATATGTCCACTGCCACCGTCCTGTCCGTCGTTCACGGCAAGCCGGCCATCCAGCACCCACTGATCCAGACTCAGCAACTCGTTGTATCGTGATTCATAAAGCGCAAGCCGTGCGCTCTGATCAGTTTTTGTTTCCGGTATGCTGCTGCAGGCAGCGAGGAACAGGCAGCCGATCAGGCCGGTAACGGATGTGATGCGCTGAAGGCAGTTCAAAGGCTGGCATCCAGGCGCTGCAATGTCTCTTTCAGAACCGGATTTTCACTATCGACCTTGAGCGCGTCACGCCAGATGGTTCGCGCCGCCTCCTGTTTGCCTCTGGCCCAAAGCACCTCTCCCAGGTGTGCGCCAATCTCCGGGTTCCTTTCCAGGGCCCACGCCCGGCGCAAAAATTCTTCAGCTTTTTCCAGGCGTCCGCGCCGATAGGAAATCCAGCCCATGCTGTCAACGATAGCGGCTTCTTCAGGTTGCAGTATGTAAGCCTGACGGATGAGGGCTTCCGCTTCTTCGTAACGCTCGGTCTGGTCTGCCAGCGTGTACCCCAGCGCATTGAGCGCCGCCGCATTTTCCGGCTGTTTCGAAATGATGATGCGCAGATCATTTTCGCTGATGTCCACCCAGCCAAGCTCGGCGGCGAGCAAGGCATGTGAGTAGCGCACTGGAATAGAGCCCGGAAGCTGATCCAGTGCTTGATCCAGCACCTCCAGCGCTGTTTCCCTGTCCCCTGTTTCACGCAGAATCCTGGCCTCGGCCAGCCAGCTTTCTTCTACGAGTAGTTCGCTGGTCTGAAGCCTCAGGTAGGCCAGTTCCTGCCTGGCCAATGCCACGTCCCCTTCCCGCGCCATCAATTCCGCCCGGCGTATTCCCGAGCCGAGTGCGTTATTCCCGGTTTTGATCAGGCCATAGAGGTCGATCGCCTGCTGAGTTTTACCCAGGGCCTCGGCCGCCTGCGCCTGGTAATAAGCTTTTTCCAGCGGATCATCAAACTTCATGGCGGAAAATTCCAGGAACAACTCCTCTGCAGCCTCGGTTTTTTTGTCGCCAAGCTCGAAAAGTATTCGAGACAGCATCACGTCAGGCAGCTGCGGCATGCTTTCCATCACCTGGCGTGCTCCGTCTGCTTGCCCGCTACGAGCCAACAGGTCCGCATAAGCAAGTGCAAGGTCATGATCTTCCGGGGTCAGCTGCCATGCCCGCTCTATATATTTGAGCCCAGCCCCGGTCTTTTTAAGGTTGAGTGCCAGGCGCCCTGCCCAGGTGAGAAATTCGGCATGCCCGGGCTCCAGTTCAGCGGCTTTCACAGCCAGCTCGTATGCCCTGTCTAAATCGCGCTCCCGAACCGCGAGCTGACTCTGTGCATACATCGCGTTGGCATTGTTCACATCGCCCTGCCGGGCGAGCACGTTTTCCAGCACAGAAGATGCTTTGTCCGGATTTGCAGACTGTGCAAGCAGGGAAGAGACCTTGACCCAGGCTTCGGTAGAATTTCCCATCAATTCGATAATCCGTTCCAGCTGTAACTCGGCACCCGAGTAATCGCCTGTCAACAGCATTGCCGCGGCGGCATTTTCGTGCGCCATAATGTTATCCGGCTCCAGCAAGGCCCAGCGATCTGCCGCCATTGCAGCTTGTTGCCATGCCTGAGCCGCAATCGCGACACGGGTCGCCCGACGGGCGACATCCGGATCACCGGATTCCATGGCGGCCTCCAGGTAGAATCCGACCGCACCACGGAGATCCCCTTCACCGCCCAGAAATTCGGCAGCGAAAACGTTGAACATGACATCCTCACTGGTGGGGACCCGAGGTATCGCTTCAACGGCCTGCTCTTGAGAAGGGGGTGGCATCTCGACGGCCTCACCACCCATCGTATCCCGGGCGCTTTGTGTAGAGCCCACACACCCGCAAAGCAGTGCTACCATTAGCAAACCGCCCAACAAATGGAAGAACATGAAAGAAAACCTTGAATACTCCCTGATCATGGGCACAAAGCATACGCAATTGCAGCCGCCGAACCAATCCCATATTGCCAATAAAAAATCATTCTGACTTGATAATAACGGCCTGCACCGGCAGAATCGTCCCGCAGTCCGAGACTCATTTATTCATGCCGCTTTTTACTATAGGAATCAGTCACCACACCGCCCCGATCGAAATCCGGGAAAAGGTTGCCATTACCCGATCGGAATATGCCAGCCGGGTCCGGGATCTGCGCGCGATGCCGGGTGTGGAGGAAGTCATCATTCTCGGAACATGCAACCGGATGGAAATCTACTGCCTGTCATCCGAGACAGGTAAAGAAGACTTACTGGCCTGGGTACACCGGAGCAATGATATTGCTCCCGGTGAACTCGATGCGCATTTTTACAGCTACGAGGGTGAAGAGGCTGCACGCCATCTGATACGTGTTGCCAGTGGTCTCGATTCACTGGTACTGGGCGAAACCCAGATCCTCGGTCAACTGAAGGAAGCCTGGCAGCAGGCCCACGATGTCGGCAGTATGGGGAAAGTACTGGACCGACTGTTCCAACACACATTTGCCGCTGCGAAAGCGATCAGAACTTCTTCCGGAATCAGTGATCACTCGGTCTCCGTTGCCTATACCGCTGTAGTCCTGGCCAGGCAGATTTTCGGTGAATTGCGTTCACAAACCGTCGTGCTCGTGGGCGCCGGAGAAATGGTCCAGCTATGTGGCCGTCATCTGCGCGAACAGGGTATCGCCAAACTCTTGATCGTGAATCGCAGCCGGGAGAAGGCCGAAGAACTGGCCGCAGAACTGGATGCAACGGCCATGACTCTGGACAAACTGGAAGATGCCTTGCCCCAGGCCGATATCCTGATCAGCTCTACCGCCAGCCCGAATCCGGTGATTTGCAGGAAGGACATTAAATCTGCGCTGAGAAAACGCCGGCACCGTCCCATGTTCCTGGTAGATATCGCGGTGCCGAGAGATATCGAGCCTGAGGTTTCCAGTTTAAAGGATGTTTACCTCTACACGATTGATGACCTCCAGCAAGTCGTTGATGAAAACATGCATCAGAGAAGCCTGGCGGCTGAATCAGCGCTGTCCGACGTGGATGCAGCGGTTAATGAATTCATGCGCTGGATGTATGGCCTGCGCGCGGCCCGCTCCCTCAAGCGGATCCGCCAACAATCCCACGATCATGAAAAAGAGCTGACAGAAAAGGCGTTGCGGAGACTCCTGGCCGGGCAGGACCCCGCTGAAGTCATTCGGCAACTGGCGAGCACACTGACCAACCGCATCCTCCACCTGCCAAGCAAGCGCCTGCGCGAACTCGCCGAGAGCCAGGACTATGATCTACTGAAGGCGGCCGACCGGATATTCAGGCCTGAAGGGCAAGACGAAGAACCATGAAGGAATCCATTGACAACAGGCTTCAGCAAGTCTCGGCCAGGCACGAGGAAATTGCTCTCCTGCTGTCGGAGCCTGAGGTTTTCTCCGATCAGAACCGCTACCGGGACTTGTCCCGGGAATACGCCCAGCTCGAACCGCTGGTGCTTTCCTGGCGCAATTGGCAACAGACCCGGATCGCAATCGATGAAGCGAGCCAGATGATGAGCGAAGGGGATCCGGAGCTTCGCCAGATTGTTTCTGAAGAGCTGGAAACGCTTAACAACAGGCTCGAAGAACTGGAGCAAGAGCTGCAACTGCTGCTTTTGCCCGCAGACCCAAACGACGATAACAACATTTTCCTGGAAATCAGGGCTGGCACCGGCGGGGACGAAGCGGCAATATTCGCCGGCGACTTGTTCCGCATGTACCAGAAATACGCCGAGGAGCGAGCCTGGTCCATGGAAATTCTCAGTCAGAATCTCGGGGAACATGGTGGTTTCAAGGAAATCATAGTCCGCGTTGCGGGACAGGGTGCCTATTCCCGCTTCAAATTCGAGTCGGGTACGCACCGTGTCCAGAGGGTTCCTGAAACAGAATCCCAGGGCCGGATTCACACTTCCGCGTGCACTGTTGCAATTTTACCGGAAGTGGAAAGCGTAGAGAAAATCAGCATCAACCCGGCCGACCTGCGCACTGACACCTTCCGCGCTTCAGGTGCGGGAGGACAACATGTCAACAAGACCGATTCGGCTATTCGCATTACGCATTTGCCCAGCGGGATCGTGGTCGAATGTCAGGATGAACGGTCACAGCACAAGAACCGGGCTCGGGCTCTGGCTTTGCTACAGGCGCGCCTGCTCGAACAGGAACAGAGCCGCCAGCAATCCGAAGTGGCTGAATCGAGGCGCTTACAGGTCGGCAGCGGCGACCGCTCACAGCGCATCCGAACCTACAATTTCCCGCAAGGCAGAGTCACAGACCACCGGGTAAACCTGACGCTTTACAAGCTTGATGAAGTGCTTGGCGGGCACCTGGATATGATCATCGATCCCCTGCTGCAGGAACACCAGGCTGACTTGCTGGCCGAAATGGGTACCTGAGCATTAGCACAGCTGACACGATATTCAGTGGCAGGAATGCCGCCAACACATCCAGGGTGTACTGCCCGGGCGGCAGCAACACCATTATCAGGGCCAGCAACGACAGGGACAGCATCACGATGCCGGCACGCTTGTGCCACTTCCACGCAGCGAGGAACCACCACAGGGGATTGAAAACCAGCAGGTTGAGATTTAGTCGCGCCATCTGGTGATCCGTGAAGAACCAGAAGAACAACAGGGCTGCTCCCACCAGACCGGCGAGCAGCAACCAGGCCCGAACCAGGCGCATCGGTGTCACAGCCGGCAGCAGGAGGCATGCCAGCCAGGCTGCAGCGAGCATCGCCATACTCAGAAGCAGGTAGCGGGGCCACCAGCGTTGCGGCCCTGACGGGGGTGGTTGCAAAGAAGACTCGAAAAGAATGACATCCTCGAGCACCAATGGCTGGCTGCCTTCAGGTGCCGCTATCTCCGTTACGGCCACTGCCGCGGCCAGTTCTGAAGGAATAAAGAATTCATCCCAGCGGCTGATGGTTCGGTCGATCCCGGGCCCCAGGGGAATTTCCAGGCCAAGATAGAGCCAGAAATCGTCGGCAGTCAGCCTGCGGGTGTGATCGCGCCAGGTTTGATCCGCGATGGTAGTCTCATATTCAGCCGCCAGTAGACCACCAAGAGCCAGGTCCATCGCGTCGCGGACACGTGTCGAGCAGTTATTCGTGTAATAGTCGTACAGGTAATCACGATTCTCGGGCTGTACCTCACCGAGCAGATATTCCGCCAGCTGCAATGACTGTTCTGCTGACAGGTTCAGCCTTTGGGCGCGGATGGATCGGTTCTCATCGATATAATATGAAAACTCCCGCTCGGCCGGCTGTGCCGCTGAAAAATACAATAGTTTTCCCTGCAGGAATCGCCGAAAAAAAGCTTCCTGTTCGAAATCAAAAAAACCGAAATTAAAAACGTGGTTGAGCCCCAGTTCCTGGTCACGGATCCAGATGGCATTGTGACCAAAACGTTGCCAGGAAATCTCACCCGGACCATAGGTCACCAGCCATACCTCCATGGGTGCGGGCGTTTCCTCGGCTTGCAGCAGTGCCGGCCAGGCCAGGGTGAGCGACAGGCAAAAGATAATCTGGCACAGGCGGCGTGCGTTGGCCATCGCCACCGGATTTTCAGTCCAATACATTCATTTCCAGCGTGATGATGCGCCGGTTGTCCGCCCGGGTGACACGAAATTCAAAGCGATCAACCAGTACAACAACGTCGTCATACTCGGGCACGCGGCCAAATTCGGCCAGCAACAGGCCACCCACCGTTCCGTAATCGTCATCGCTGAGATCGCTGTCGAACATATCATTCAAGTCGTCAATAGGCGTCAGCGCCTGGACCTGGTAACGATTGTCGCCAATGGACAGGATCAGGGCCTCTTCTTCTTCATCGTATTCATCGTCAATCTCACCAACGATTTCTTCCAGCACATCTTCAATTGTGATCAGCCCGGAAACGCCGCCATATTCGTCGACCACGATGGCCATATGATTCCGGCTGGCGCGAAAATCACGCAGCAGCATGTTCAAACGCTTGCTCTCTGGAATCACGACCGGAGGCCGGATGGTATCTGCCAGGTCAAAGCTCTCGGCTCCGGAGGCCAGGTGGGGCAACAGGTCCTTGGCCAGCAGTATCCCGATGACTTCATCCTTATCCTCACCAATGACAGGAAAGCGGGAATGTCCCGATTCGACAATCCAGGGCAGAAATTCATCAAGCCGGGAATCATTCTGAACCACCACCATCTGGGATCGTGGAATCATGGCGTCACGTACCTGGGTTTCAGAGACCTCAAGCGCGCCTTCCATCATGGCCAGGGCGTCAGCATCGACAATGCCATCCTCGCAAGCTTCTTTCAGGAGTGCTTTCAACTCTTCAAGATCGCGGGGTTGATTGGAAAATGCCTTGCCGATTTTCTCGACCCAGGTTGATTTTCCGGAACCGTTACTCGATTGGTCTTCGCTCATGTTGGTATAACTGACAACGCCATTCGCGTCACCCCGAATATAGGGCCGCTTCGGTTCCGATTCCAGTACTTTTTATCGGATGACAAGTATTTGTAATGCAGACCGGTGACTCCAGCCTCCCTCTCTGCATCTCAATCTGCTCAACATTTATAGGGATCCGGGAAACCGATTGATCGGAGAAGAGAGGTTTCCAGTGATTCCATTTCAGCGGCTTCTTCTTCGGTCTGGTGGTCATATCCCAGCAGGTGGAGAGTGCCATGGATGGTAAGGTGGGCCCAGTGTGATTCCGGGGACTTGTTCTGTTGCTCTGCTTCCTGCGCCACCAGCGGCGCGCAAATAACGACATCGCCCAGTAACGGCAGGTCGATTTCCTGTGGCAAATCGGCAGGAAATGAAAGCACGTTTGTGGCTTTGTCCCTGTTGCGGTAACGCGCATTCAGCTGCCGGCTTTCATTCTTATCAACAAGGCGAATCAGTACCTCTGCTTCGCCACGCTCCTGCAAAGCGACAGTGGCCCATTGCTCGAATTGCTGGTCACAAGGAACTTCGGAAAAAGAACAGGCATTCTGGACTACGATGTCAATCGTCACCCAAAACTCCTGATTCAGCCTCGTAGGCTTCAACGATATGCTGCACCATCGGGTGCCTGACCACATCACTGGCCTGGAAATAGTTAAAGCTGACACCCTTGACCTCTGAAAGAATGTCCAGGGCATGCTTGAGGCCGGACATATTCTTGCGTGGAAGATCGATCTGTGTAATGTCGCCTGTCACCACGGTAGTGGAACCGAAACCAAACCGGGTCAGAAACATTTTCATCTGCTCCCTCGTCGTATTCTGGGCTTCATCCAAGATCACGAAGGCATCGTTCAGCGTGCGTCCACGCATGAAAGCCAGTGGAGCTACTTCGATCACATTTCGCTCGATAAGCGTCGCCACACGCTCAAACCCCAGCATCTCGTAAAGTGCATCGTACAAAGGCCTGAGGTAAGGATCGACTTTCTGTGCCATGTCGCCGGGCAGAAAACCGAGTCGTTCGCCAGCTTCAACTGCGGGACGCACCAGCACGATTCGTTGCACCTGGTCTTCCTGCAGCGCCGCGACTGCACAGGCTACCGCCAGGTAGGTTTTACCTGTCCCGGCCGGGCCGACGCCGAAATTGATCGCATGCGCGGTAATGTTTTTAAGGTAACGCTTCTGATTCGGCCCGCGGCCCCGAATGATCCCCCGCTTGGTCTTGACCAGAATTTCCGACTCGGCGTCTGCAGGCTCTTGCGGCAAACCCAATTCAACAAGGCCGGACTCCTGCAGATGAAGATTAATCAGATCAGGAGTGAGTATTTCCGTCTCGGTGAGGCGGTACAGATTTTGCAACAGGCGCCGGGCTGCTCTTTGCGGGCGTTCTTCGCCCTGCACCGTGAACAGATTGCCACGACAAAAAATTTCCACGCCCAGCCTGGACTCGATCTGCTTCAGGTGCCCATCGAACTGGCCGCAGACGTTGGCCAGACGAAGTGTGTCAGCCGGTTCCAGCTCAAAAGTGGCTCGATCGCTCATGCGACGGCAGCAGTATCCGGCTGACGAAGATCCAGGCGCCCACGCAGGGAATTGCTCAGTGCTTCGGTAATGACAACATCCACGAACTGGCCTGCCAGTCGCTGGTGGCCATCGAAATTGACAACCCGGTTGTTTTCCGTCCTGCCGGCCAGTTGTTCCCGGGTTTTCTTACTGAATCCTTCGACCAGTATCCGCCGGCGGGTACCGACCATTCCCTGGCTGATTTGTGCAGCCTGCCCGTTGATCAATTTCTGCAATCGCATCAGGCGTTCTTTCTTGATTTCCAGAGGCAAATCATCCGGCAGGCTCGCCGCAGGCGTACCGGGGCGGGCTGAAAAAATGAAACGGAAGCTTTGGTCGAAATTCAAGTCCCTGATCAGCTTCAGCGTCTGTTCAAAATCACGGTCTGTTTCTCCGGGGAAGCCGACGATGAAATCTGAAGACAGGCTGATGTCAGGTCGTTTCTCTCGCAAACGGCGAATCTTCTGCTTGTATTCCAGGGCGGTATGGCCCCTTTTCATAAGAGACAGAATACGGTCTGATCCGCTCTGCACCGGCAGATGCAAGTAATTCGCCAGTTGCGGAACCTCCCCATATGCATCAATGAGATTCTGTGAAAATTCTAGCGGGTGTGAAGTCGTGAAGCGGATGCGCTCTATGCCGTCGATTACCGAGACATAATGGATCAGCAGAGCCAGGTCGGCCGTCGTGCCATCATGCATGGGCCCGCGATAGGCATTGACGTTTTGCCCCAGCAGGTTGATTTCCCTGGCCCCTTTGTCGGCCAGCGTGGCGCACTCAGCAACGACATCATCGAAAGACCTGCTGATTTCCTCGCCGCGGGTGTAGGGAACCACGCAGAATGTGCAGTACTTGCTACAACCCTCCATGACCGAAACAAATGCCGTTGCACCCTGTGCCCCGGGTTCGGGCAGGTTATCGAATTTCTCAACTTCCGGGAAAGAGATATCGATCGATGCTTTTCCGGTATCACGGAAGCTGTTGAGCATGGCTGGCAAGCGATGCAGTGTCTGCGGCCCGAAAACCATGTCAACAATCGGTGCACGATCAATAATGGCCTTGCCTTCCTGGCTGGCAACACAACCCCCCACGCCAATCACGACGTCAGGATTTGCACGCTTCAACTGCTTCCAGCGCCCCAGCTGTGAAAAAACCTTTTCCTGGGCCTTGTCCCTTATGGAACAGGTATTGATCAGGATCACATCAGCTTCATCTTCCCGCCCAGTCAACTCCAGGCCATGGGAAGCAGCCAGCACGTCCGCCATCTTGCCGGAATCGTACTCGTTCATCTGACAACCATGCGTCTTGATATACAACTTACCCTTCATAAATTATTGCCTTGCTGCAGACAGTCCTGAAGAACCGCGTAGAATACACCCAAGACTCCTGATCTGCCATGCTGGAGAAACTTTTTCAATAGATCGAGATTCCCATCCTATGTTGCCGGAAAGCGTATTTGACCGTCTCTTGAACGCGAACTTCGTGATGGTGCTGACCGGCGCCGGCATGTCGGCGGAGAGCGGCATTCCCACATTCCGGGATGCACAAACGGGCATCTGGGCGAAATTCAATCCGGAAGAACTGGCGACACCCCGGGCCTTTGCACGCAATCCACAACGGGTATGGTCCTGGTATGAAGACCGGCGGGAAAAAGTGAGAGCAGCACAGCCGCATGCAGGGCATGTAGCGCTGATGGAACTCGAATCACTGTATCCCGCACTCTCCATTGTGACCCAGAATGTAGATGGCCTTCACCAACGATCAGGATCTACCGCTGTAATCGAGTTACACGGCAACATTTTGCGCTCAGTCTGTCATCTGACATCGAAGCCAATCGACGATGAGTGGATCGCTCAATCGGAAGATTGCCCACCCCTGTCGCCGTGGGCGAAAGGCGGCCTGGCTCGGCCGGGCGTGGTCTGGTTCGGAGAGGCGCTGCCCGCAGAGGCCATGAACACAGCCATGGAGGTAGCCATCCGCTGTGATTTCTGTTTTTCCATCGGCACAACCTCCCTGGTCCAACCTGCAGCCAGCCTGCCCTTGCTGGCGCTGGAACACGGTGCCTGCCTGGTCGAAATCAATCCGCAGGAAACACCGCTCAGCCTTCATGCTGATCATTGCCTGAGAGGCACAGCTGCTGAGCAATTGCCAAGGTTGGTGCGTCAAATCAGGGATGCAAATCAAGAACCGGCTCAGCCGCCTCGGCTATAATTCCTGGCGACTTGATTGGCAGGATCTGAGAAAATGGCAATGAGCACATTTGAGCGAATCCGGCACACGCTGGACGAAATCCGGGAAGCCGGGCTGTACAAAGAAGAGCGGGTGATCACCACGCCGCAAGGTGTTGAAATCCACGTCCAGGACGGTAGCGAAGTGCTCAACTTCTGCGCCAATAACTACCTGGGACTGGCGGATCATCCCGAGGTGATCGCAGCAGCGCACCGGGCGCTGGACGACCACGGCTTCGGCCTTGCTTCGGTTCGCTTCATCTGTGGAACACAAGACCTGCACAAGCAATTGGAACAAACCATATCCCGCTTCTTCGGCACGGACGACACGATACTTTACACCTCATGCTTCGACGCCAACGGTGGCCTGTTCGAAACCATTCTCGGCCCGGAAGACGCCGTGATCTCCGATGCGCTCAACCATGCCTCGATCATCGACGGAATCCGGTTATGCAAAGCGCAAAGGCATCGTTACCCGAACAGCGATATGGCGGCACTGGAGCAGATTCTGCAATCAACCCGGGATTGCCGCTCGCGCCTGATTGCCACCGATGGCGCTTTCAGCATGGATGGTTACATTGCAAAGCTCGATGAAATCACAGCGCTGGCGGATCGATATGATGCACTGCTGATGGTAGACGACAGCCACGCAACCGGCTTTCTGGGTGCTAGCGGCAGAGGCTCCGCTGAACATCACGGGGTCATGGACAAGGTTGATATTTTCACGTCCACCCTGGGCAAGGCGCTCGGTGGCGGATCGGGCGGTTTCACTACCGGCCAGCAGGAAATTATCGACCTGCTGCGCCAGCGGTCCCGGCCCTACCTGTTTTCCAACACCCTTCCCCCGCCGCTGGTGGCCGCTTCCATCCGTGTATTTGAAATGCTCTCGGCCACCACTACATTGCGCGACCGCCTGGAAGAAAACACAAATTACTTCCGTTCAGCCATGAGCGCCGCCGGCTTCGATATCAAACCAGGCGTACACCCGATCGTTCCGGTCATGCTGTACGAGGCCCCTCTCGCCCAGGAATTTGCGGCCAGGCTGCTGGCTGAGGGAATTTACGTGATTGGTTTCTTCTACCCGGTCGTCCCACAAGGCCAGGCCCGCATCCGTGTGCAATTGTCGGCTGCACATGAGCGCAAGCACCTTGACCGGGCGATTGCGGCATTCACCACGGTTGGGAAAGACCTTGGTGTTCTGCCGTGATGCAGTACCTATAAAATCAATCCAGCAACTCTTCACGAACCGTATCGGCGAGTTGGTTCGCCAAACGCTCTACCTGGCCGGAATCAGCGCCTTCCAGGGTGACCCGGATCAACGGCTCAGTTCCCGATGGTCTGAGAATGACACGCCCCTTACCGTTCATTTCTGCTTCGATATCCCGCACAGCAGTATTGATCCGGTGTGAAGTTGAAAGACGGCTCTGGCCTTCCTTGGATACCGGCACATTGATCATCGTCTGTGGGAATTTTTGCATGCCTTGCTTCAGTTCGGTGAGGCCTTTGCCGCTACGCACCATGATTTCGAGTACCTGTAGTGTGCTCACAATACCGTCGCCGGTGCTGGTGCGGTCCAGGGACAGGATGTGCCCCGAAGCCTCACCGCCCAGGGTCCATCCATTTTCGACCAGGGCGCGGTGGATGTGCCGGTCACCAACGGGCGTTCGCAGGAAAGGAATGTTGCGCTCTTTGAGGGCCAGTTCCAGGCCGAAATTACTCATCACCGTTCCAACCACGCCACCTTCCAGGTTGCCCTCTTTCTGTCTCGCCGTGGCTATGATGTAGAGCAGTTCGTCCCCGTCAATCAGTTCCCCTTCGCGGTCAGCCATGATGACGCGGTCGCCATCGCCGTCGAGTGCAATGCCGAGATCCGCCCCACTGCTGAGCACTTTTTTCTGCATGGCGGCAGGATAAGTCGAGCCGCATTGATGGTTGATGTTGAGTCCGTCGGGCTCATCACCGATAACGTGAACTTTCGCGCCCAGTTCGCTGAGCACCAGCGGGGCGACTTTATAGGTGGATCCGTTGGCGCAATCCAGCGCGATCCCAAGTCCTTCGAGTGAAGTATCGAACGGGATGGTTCCCTTGCAAAACTCGATATAACGGCCTGCCGCATCATCCACGCGCTGTGCCTTACCCATATTCGCCGAATCGACGGTTACAAAGGGCTGCGTCAGCTCATGTTCTATGTCCTGCTCGATACTGTCAGGAAACTTTTCACCATCGGCGGAAAAAAACTTGAGGCCATTGTCTTCGAAGGGATTGTGGGAAGCCGAAATAACGATACCGGCGCAGGCATACAAAGTACGGGTCAGGTAAGCAACGGCCGGTGTTGGCATCGGACCAAGCAACAACACGTTGGCGCCGGCTGCAGCCAGGCCGGACTCCAGTGCCGACTCGAACATGTAACCGGAAATCCGCGTATCCTTGCCAATTACGACCGCCCGCTTGTCGCCGCGGGCCAGGACAATGCCCGCCGCGCGGCCCAGGTTAAGCATAAAATCCGCCGTGATCGGATATTCACCGACCCGGCCACGCACGCCATCAGTTCCAAAATATTTCAAGCTCATTGTTAGATTTTAACGCCCAACGGCGCCCCTGTCTCAGTCAGCTTGCAGTGCAGTGACTATTTTCAGCGCATCAACGGTTTCGGCAACGTCATGAACCCGAATGATGGATGCGCCAGCTTGTGCAGCAAGCACCGCTGCCGAGAGTGAAGAATACAGCCTCTGGCCGATGGGCTGGCCAGTCAACTGGCCCAGCATGGATTTACGCGAGATACCGACAAGAACCGGGTAGCCTGCTGCCACCAAAGCAGGCAGGGCACGAAACAGGTCGATATTGTGCTGCAGGGTTTTTCCAAATCCAAATCCTGGGTCAATGACAATCTGCTGCGACGGAATGCCTGCAAGCTGGCAGGCCCGTGCACGGGCCAGCAGAAAGTCCAGCACTTCCCCTGCGACATCGCGATAATCCGGACTATGCTGCATATCCCGCGGTTCGCCCTGCATGTGCATGATGCACACCGGTACCGATAAACTGGCGGCAGTGTCGAGGGCGCCCCTGCGGCGCAAGGCAAAAACATCATTGATCATCCCGGCGCCGGCTGCGACAGCAGCAGACATGACTTCGGGTTTGCTGGTATCGATTGAAACAGGTATGTCGATTTCCGACACTACAGCTTCTATCAGCGGAATGACCCGGCCGAGTTCCTGCTCTACACCGACATCCTGAGCACCTGGCCGGGCAGATTCACCACCGATGTCAATGATGTCCGCACCTGCCCGGGCCATTTCCGAGGCGTGGCGCAGCGCACGGCCCTTTTCGGCCCACTGGCCACCATCTGAAAAAGAATCGGGGGTGACGTTGAGAATACCCATCACACGAGTGCGGTCGAAGTCCAGTTCGCGCCCCGCACATTTCAACACAGGAAGGTACCTGTCAGCCGGCTGCCCGGGTGCTGGTTATACCTGTTCCGCCGGGCCACCGATGGTCGGCCGTTTGTCGGCATCACTGGCATCACCCTCACCCCCGGTCGGCCCAGGTGAGCTTTCGTTCCAGTCATCAGGTGGATCAGGTTCCTGGCCATCCAGGATCTGGTCGATCTGCTTGCTGTCTATGGTCTCGTACTTGATCAGTGCGTCTGCCATCAAGTGCAACAGTTGCTCACGTGATTGCAGGATTTCCGAAGCTTTTGCATGGGCCTCTTCCACTATCCGCCTGATTTCCACATCAATCAGGCGAGCCGTATCGTCCGACACATATTTATGTTGCGTGATTGAACGGCCAAGGAATACTTCATCCTCCTCTTCTGAATAGGTCAAGGGGCCCAGCTCTTCAGTCAGTCCCCACTTGGTCACCATGTTGCGGGCGATTGAAGTGGCGCGCTCGATGTCGTTTGAGGCACCCGTGGTCACGTGCTCGGCCCCGAACACGAGTTCTTCCGCCACGCGCCCGCCGAACAGGCTCGCCAGCTGGCTTTCAAGCTGAAGCTTGGAAATGCTGTACTTATCCTGTTCTGGCAAGAACATGGTCACGCCCAGGGCTCTGCCCCGCGGGATGATGGACACCTTGTAGACCGGATCGTGCTCAGGCACCACCCTGCCGACGATGGCATGTCCTGCTTCGTGATAGGCCGTGAGCCGCTTATCTTTCTCGGACATCACCATGGAACGACGCTCGGTGCCCATCATGATCTTGTCCTTGGCCCGGTCAAGGTGATTCATGCTCACCGCCGTGGCGTTGTCACGGGCTGCAAACAGGGCAGCCTCATTCACCAGGTTAGCCAGGTCTGCACCTGAGAACCCGGGTGTACCCCGGGCGATGACCTTGGCGTCAATGTCATCATCCAGCGGGACTTTCCGCATATGTACCTTCAGAATCGCTTCACGGCCACGTATATCAGGCAGTGGAACGACGACCTGCCGGTCGAATCGTCCCGGACGTAACAGGGCCGGGTCCAGCACATCCGGACGGTTTGTGGCGGCAATGACGATCACGCCTTCACCTCCTTCGAAACCGTCCATTTCCACCAGCAACTGGTTCAGGGTCTGCTCACGCTCATCATGGCCGCCCCCCAGTCCGGCGCCACGATGCCGGCCTACCGCATCGATTTCGTCAATAAAAATAATACAGGGGGCGTGCTTCTTGGCCTGATCGAACATGTCACGCACGCGGGATGCACCGACACCGACGAACATTTCAACGAAATCGGACCCGGAAATCGCGAAAAACGGCACCTTTGCTTCACCAGCTATGGCCCTGGCGAGCAGAGTCTTACCGGTACCCGGCGAACCCACCATCAGGACACCGCGTGGAATGTGACCGCCCAGTTTCTGGAATTTACCCGGATTGCGTAAGAACTCTACCAGTTCACCAACTTCTTCCTTGGCTTCTTCTACGCCGGCAACATCGGCAAAAGTCACTTTGACCTGGTCTTCGCCCTGCAGCTTCGCGCGGCTCTTGCCAAAAGACATGGCGCCACGTCCGGCACCCCCACCCTGCATCTGGCGCATGAAATAAACCCACACGCCAATGAGCAGCAGGATTGGCGCAACACCCAGGATCAGGTCAACCAGGACCGAACGCTCTGCCGGAGGTTCTGCCGTAATTTCAACTTTGTTCTCGACCAGGTCGTCAATAAGCTTGGGGTCCGGCGGACCAAAGGTCTTAAAATCACTTCCATCCACTGCCCGCCCTGAAATACTGTTACCGCTGTCATTGCTCTGGATGTGGACCTGACCGACCTGGCCATTGCGGACATTATTGAGGAATTCCGAATAGGAAAGGGAATCCGGCACATTGCCAACATTGGCGTAGTGATTGAATATCGAGACCAACACGATAGCAATGATCGCCCAGGTCAGTAAATTCTTTGCAAGGTCGTTCAAATCAGCTTCCTCAAGCGTTAATATTTTCTGTTTCCAGGCAGTTTAACCGGCCGCCTATGACCAATTTACTTGACTTGGCGGTCCCGGGCCAGCAAATAGACCTCCCGGCTGCGTGGTCGTGAGGCTTTCGGCTTACGTACCTGCACTTTCCTGAATAAGGACCGTACTTCCCGGACATACGTGTCAAAATCTTCTCCCTGAAATAATTTGACTACAAAATCCCCGCCGGGTTTCAGATGAGACCTGACAAATTCCAGTGCCAGTTCCGCAAGATACATGGCCTTTGCCTGGTCAATTGTGGCCATGCCACTCATATTGGGGGCCATGTCTGACAACACAAGATCAACCGCTTGCCCATCCAGGGCCTCGACCAGCTCGCGCAGTGGCTCGACTTCGGTAAAATCTCCGTGTATAAACTGAACGCCATAAAGCGGCTCCATGGGAACAATGTCCAGGCCGACTACCCGGCCCTTCTCACCCACCAGCGACTGGACCAACTGGCACCAGCCTCCGGGAGCAGCGCCGAGATCCACTACGGTCATGCCGGCCTTGATCAGCTGGTACTTGTCCTGGAGTTCAAGTAGCTTGAAAGCTGACCTGGAACGCATGCCTTTTTGCTGCGCCAGTTTCACATAGGGGTCATCGAAGTGCTCCGTGAGCCACCGTTTGCTGCTTTTGCTTCTCGCCATACCGAGAGTATTCCTGCGTGGTAGAATCCGCTGCCTTGAATAGATGTCCAGTTTGCCACACCAGGAATCAAAACATGTCACTCACTTCCCAACAAATTCGATACCTGCGCGGGTTGACCCACCACTTGCAACCCGTTGTCATGGTCGGTGACAAAGGCCTGAGTGAAACCGTCATGGCAGAAATTGAATCCGCACTGGACCATCATGAACTGGTGAAGATCAGGCTGCGCACGGACCGCGACTCCAGGAAAGCCTGGATCAGGCAGATTAACGAAGCCTGCGGTGCCGAAAAAGTACACATTATCGGCCAGGTTGCCTGTTTTTTCAGACGTAATTCCAAGCAACCGGTCATAGCGCTACCGGTAAAAAATTGATCAGGGCAAAAGCCCGCAAGCCATGGATCTGACACTTCAAAAACCCGGTGAACATCATTTCATCCATTCCGTATCAGGCGATGGAATACGGGTGGTTGACCAAGTATGCATCGGGCCGATCATTGTTTCCGCAACCCGCCTGATTACGGACTGGTCTGTTCACAGAGCAGAAGATCTTGGTTCTCAGAGTTTTGCTCAAATCCTGGATCTTGAACCCGAGCTTGTTCTGATAGGAACCGGAGAACGCCAGGTATTCCTCGCCCCGGAACTGATGATGGTTTTTTACCGCCAGAATGTCGGTGTTGAAATCATGAACACGCCGGCTGCCTGCAGGACTTTCAATGTCCTGGTTTCTGAAGGCCGAAACGTGGTGGCGGCATTAATGCAGATTGCTGGCAGCTGAGCGACCGGGTTGCGGTCCGTAGTGCTCACGACATAAAGGGGAGTTCCCTGTAACCTTCTCTTCTCGAAATGTCACGCAACCGGGTCAGTGCCGCCAGTTGCACCTGGCGCACGCGTTCCCGTGTCACACCCAACAGATGGCCCACTTCCTCCAGGGTTCTCCGTCCGTGTCCGTGCAGGCCGTATCGATGCTCAACAACATCGCGCTGTTGCGGCGATAGCTGCTCCAGCCAGTTGCCCAGCAGGCGCTCTGCTGCAACATCCGCGTATTCGGTCTCAGGCCCTCTGTTGTGCTCATCTGCGATGGAGTCAAGCACCGGACGGCTGGAGCCTGCATTGATTGGCTCATCAGCGGAAGACGTCGGCTCATTCAAGCCGAATAACCTGTTCACATTTTCCACCGGAATATCGAGCGTAGCCGCTACTTCCTCTGCTGTTGGCCTGCGGCTGTTGCGCTGCTCAAGTTCCCGGGAAGTACGCAGATATATGGTCAACTCCCGGATGACGTGAATGGGCAGGCGAACCGTACGGCACTGGTTCATGATGGCGCGTTCAACCGATTGCCTTATCCACCAGGTGGCATAAGTCGAAAAACGACAACCCCGATCCGGATCAAATTTTTCAACCGCCCGGATCAGGCCGAGGTTGCCTTCTTCGATGAGATCCAGTAGCGGTAACCCTCTTCGGACATAGGCTCTGGCCACTTTCACAACCAGTCTGAGATTGGACTTGATCATGCGTTGCCTGCTTGCCATGCATCCGTTTATGGCTGCACGTGACAAACTGATTTCTTCCTCGGGAGTCAATAACGGTGTCTTGCCGATCTCGCGCAAATATATCCGGGTGACATCATGACTGTAGGCAGCAGTTCCGTTGCAACGGGAAATGGGGGCATTGACAGCGCCAACAGCAGCGATCCCGGGAGATTTCCGGAGCGTTTCACGGCCTGGCTTCGCCTGTGCGACTTCAATCCGTTGCTGCTTGGAGACGGAAACGTCCTTGTGTCCGGTTTGGACATCCTGCACCCCCCCTCCTCGCGCAAATAGCGCTCAGAACAACCGGCTATCGGTCTCGCTCTTGATTTCAATTCCGGTCACAACCGAGATCAAGGAAAATCGCGAACCAAGTGATACAGTCTATCACTTTTTCTCGTTTGTGTCTCTGGATGCGTCTTATTCGCATTGGCAAGAAAGCACCAACGACAGGAGAAATAGCTAAACTTTCCGCTTGTAAATTCCGTTATCTATTTAATGTATATAGATTATTAATATTGTTTAAGATGCCCATCCTCTAACGTGCCGGCAGGTAATTCAATGGATTACTGGGTGTTCCGTTAACACGGATCTCAAAATGCAGCAGCGCCTGGTTGCGCTCATTCCGGCCCATCTCGGCAATTTGAGCACCCGCCTTGACCTTCTGGCCTTCAGAGACCATGCGCTTGCGATTGTGTGCATAAGCACTAAGCAACCGATCGCTGTGCTTAATGATGATCAGTTCGCCGTATCCAATCAGCCCGTTACCGCTGTAAACCACCTCCCCGGCTGCGGTTGCACTGATGGCCTGACCTTCTTTCCCTCCAATTTCAATCCCGTTACGGCTAGGATCATTGGCTTTGAAGTTGCTGATAATCCTGCCATTCGCTGGCCATAGCCACTTGGACGGATCATCCTTTGCAGCGGATGAAGACGGCTTGTAGGTGCTTGCGGTGGAAGTGGGCGGCTTGTAGGTGCTTGTGGTCGTGGATTGTGGAGTTTTCAGAGCAGTTGTTCTTGCTGGGTCCTGGCGGCTGACGTCTTGAACAGTGCTGGAAGACGGTTGCGGCTGGCTGCCCGAACGAGATGATGAGGTGCTCGTTCCTGGCTGCGCAGAAGATGCCAGGGGCCTCGGCGATGACATGCGCAGTTCCTGGTCCGGGTAGATGATGTAAGGCGAAGCGATATGATTCCAACTCGCTATATCCCTCCAGTCCAGGCCCAAATTGAAGGCAATGGCGTGCAGGGTATCTCCCTTGCGTACCCGGTAGTAGCCATCCCTGGTCACTTGGTAGTTGGCCTTGTCCGGGCTGCGCCTTTCCCACGAGTCCGGGTTGCTGCGGCATGCGGAGACCAGGCACGCAAGCAGGATCAGTGAGATCAGAATACTCCGGTTCAATGATTACTCCCGAAATACCACCAGGCGGCGCCACCGACAATCGCGATTGCCAGGACAACCCAGCCGGCCGCGTCCACCCAAACCCTGAGCCGCATGGCGGCCCGCTCCCCCATGGCCCGGATCAGACCGGCAACCAGGAAAAACCTGGCAGATCTGCCAATAGCCGAGCCAAGGAGAAAGGGAATCATGGGCATGCCGACAACGCCGGCGCTGATGGTAAAGACCTTGTAGGGAATCGGGGTGAATCCGGCCACCAATATGTAAAGGAATCCGTAGCGCTCAAAAGCGTCGACGGCACTGTTGAAGACAGCGGCATAGGCGGATGACATCAGCCACGGTTCGATCCATGTGAACGCCCATCTTCCGATCACGTAACCCAGCAAACCGCCCAGGACGGAACTGACCGAGCATAATGTTGCGAAACGCCAGCTTTTCCTGGGCTGCGCCAGGCACATCGGGGCCAGCATCACGTCGGGAGGAATCGGGAAGAAACTCGATTCGGCGAAACTGAGCCCACACAGGAAGGCGGGCGCCTTCGGATGTGCAGACCACTCCAGCACGCGGTCATACAGGCGCTGAAACAGATGTTTATCGACTGCTTTTGAATGCGTCTTCAGGAGAGGCCACTCAACATCGGGACAAAAATCACACCACCAAGATCCTTTTCTTCATAGCCATCCTCAGTTCTGCGTATGGCAAGTAATCTCTGCATGCCTTGCCGTTCAACCGGCGCCACCATGATGCCACCCGGGCGAAGTTGCTCCAGCAACTCCTGGTGTATTTCGGTGGCCGCCGCGGTGACAACGATACCATCAAAAGGCGCCTGGCTCGGCCAGCCAAGGTGACCGTCTGCGTAACGCATATAAATATTGTGCAAGCCGAGTTTGTGAAAGCGGCGCCGGGCTTGTTTCAACAACTCTTCAATCCGCTCGACAGTGAACACTTTCGGTACCAGGGCAGCCAGGATAGCCGCCTGGTAGCCAGAACCGGTTCCCACTTCCAATACTTTGTCCAATTTTCCGCACTCCAGGACCGCTTCAGTCATGCGGGCCACGACCCAGGGCTGGGAGATGGTCTGGCTCTGGCCAATAGGGAGCGCTGTATCTTCATATGCCCTGCTGGACAGCGCTTCATCGACGAATTCGTGCCGGGGTGTGGTCGCTATAACCTTCAGGATTTTTTCATTTTTGATGCCATTATCCCGAAGTCGCCTGACCAGTCTGTCCCTTGTGCCTTGCGATGTCATGCCAATACCCTGCGGTATACGTTTCAGGCTTCTACGGTGGATCATATTGCAGTCTCCGGTATAACAGCGTCATCGAATTTGATCTCAGCGATCCAGCCCGCAATCTGATCCAGCGCCTGGTATCGGGTCAGGTCAACATGGATGGGCGTGACCGAAACATAGCCCCTTCTGATCGCGTCAAAATCAGTGCCCGGCCCGGCATCCTGCTCTGCACCGGCCGGCCCGATCCAGTACATCGGCCGACCCCGTGGATCCAGCTCCCGTATGGTCGGCTCTGCGCGGTGTCTGTGGCCGAGGCGCGTTACTTCAAATCCGCCAATCTCGGACCAGGGCAAATCAGGAACATTGATATTCAAAATCGTGTCGGCGGGCAAAGGATCCCTTGACAGCCTGTCTACTACCAGGGCAACAGTTTCCGCAGCGGACGAAAAATACCTGGGTTTATCCTTGAAGACCAGGGAAACTGCAATCGCTGGCAGGCCCAGAAAACGCCCTTCCATGGCGGCAGCCACGGTGCCGGAATAAATCACGTCATCTCCAAGGTTGGCGCCAGCATTGATGCCGGAAACAACCATGTCGGGATCCCGCTCAAGCAAACCGGTTAGCGCTATGTGGACACAATCAGTGGGGGTCCCGGTGACACGGAATTTCCCATTTTCAATCTCGCGAATCCGCACGGGCGAATCCAATGTGAGAGAATTGCTTGCGCCGCTACGGTCCTGGTCCGGAGCCACGATGGTTACTTTGCCCAGTTCCGCCAATCGGCTGGACAGGACTTGAATACCGCGAGCTGTGATCCCATCGTCATTACTGATCAGAAAATGCATGTCTGTCCATTGTGTCTATCCGGTCCCGGGCGACCGGAATAATCCCTGTTTGGTACCCGGAAAGATAAGCCGAAGAGGTCATATTGTACGGGCTTGGCGGGCCTACGGAAATGAGTTCAGGAAAAAATAAAAGCAGAAGCTCGGAATTATTCAGGGAAGCAATGGCTGACGTGCGGCCACTGAGCCCCGAAAACAGGATAGATCCTGTTCCGCGAAACACACCCGCCGAGGCATTGCAACGCAAACGTGATGAAAAAGCGGTGCTGGAAGAGAGCCTGTTGCCTATCTCTGATCCGGCAGACCTGGAGACAGGCGAAGAAATTCTGTACCTGCGCCCCGGTATTCAACATCGAATCCTGAAACGGCTTCGCAGAGGCCATTACAGCACGGCAGATAGCATAGACCTCCATCACATGAACCAGGATACAGCCCGCCAGGTATTGCTCGATTTTATAAGCTATTCGGTCGAATCCGGTTACAGCTGTGTCCGGATTATCCACGGCAAAGGCCTGCGTTCGAGGAATGAACCACTCCTCAAAATTTTAACCAACCGAATTCTCCGGCAACACTCAAGTGTCGTGGCTTTTGCCTCTTGCCGTCCGGTGGATGGCGGCACTGGCGCGGTGGACGTACTCCTGACGACCAGGGCAAGGAAACCACGATGACCGGGTTATTGTTGCTCACCCTTGCCGGTCTCGCATCAATCATCTGGTGGAGCCTGCTCAAGGGCAAAGAACAGGCCCGCAACGCCGCATCCATGGCCTGTCGGGAACACGGCCTTTTGCTGATGGACGATACGGTTGTGCTCAATTCCGTCCGGCTGAAAAAGGCAGGACACTCTCGCGCCTACCGGCTTCAGTATCGCTTCGAATTCGCCAGGGAAGGTATTCTGCACACAGGCGGCAGCGTACTGATCGGCCACGGCCAGCGCCCCACGGTCATCATTAAGACCAGCAACGGCCAACTCATACAGGAAATGTAAAGCCCTTTTTACTTGACGACTTTGAGGTGTGGGCGTCGGGCCGGTTTCGGCTCAGGGCCATCATCGGGATCGGTGGGAGGCATCGTTTCATCATCCTGTGAAAACATCATGCCCTGGCCGTTTTCCTTGGAGTAGATGGCCAGAACAGCTTCGACAGGAACGGTCACCGAATGCCTCCTGCCTGAAAAACGAGCGCTGAAGCTCACCAGGTCGTTGCTCATTTCGAGTTCGTTCACGGCTGCCTGGTCGATATTGAGAATCACTTTGCCTTTTTGGATAGCCTGTTCCGGGACATCGACGCCGTCGCTTGCCGCGTCGACCAGGATGTGGGGAGTCATGTTGTTGTCACTGATCCATTCATACAGGGCCCTCAATAGATAGGGCCTGTTGGATGTCATCTCTGCGGACATGAACGCTTATTCCCGAATTCAGGAAACACCCAGCACCAGGTCTCGCTCCGCCTGGGTCAGGCTCGACTTGAATGACGCTTTTGAGAAAATCCGGTGAGCGTAAGCCTCAACTGAAGCACCCGGTTTACCCAATTTCACACCATAGGATGAAAGACGCCACAACAAGGGCCCGAGGCTGCAATCCACCAGGCTCAATTCGTCACTGAGAACGTATTCAGCCATTTTGAACAACTCATTGGCGGCAATGATGCTCTCTTTGAGTTGCCTGGCGGCTTGCTCGGCAACAGGGCCGGTGCTGGCTTCGATTTCCATTGCAAGGGAATGCCAGTCCCGCTGGACCCGGTAATGCACCAGCCTCAGTTTTGCCCGGGAAACGGGATCCACCGGCATCAGGGGTGGATGAGGATAGCGCTCATCCAGGTAATCGTTGATAACACCAGCGTCGTACAGCACCAGGTCACGATCAACGAGCGTCGGAGCCTTGTTGTAAGGATTCAATTCCGCAAGGTCCGCCGCGGCGGATTCATTCTTGGAGACATTGACGATGTCGACGTTGATTCCTTTTTCGGCGAGAACGAACCGTACCCGGTGACAATCCAGACTGGTTTCGGCTGAATACAACGCCATGGTCGAACGACCTCGAACTGATACTGCCACATTATTCTCCCAATAGTGTTTGAACGGCCAGCAATTCCACTTTGAATTCCATGATCAGGTATTCCTAGTGAACATCACGCCAGTATTCAACTTTCAATGCGTAGGCCACTCCGGTGAAAAGCAGCAGAAACAACATTACCCAAATGCCCAAATTCTTTCTCTTCAGCTTGGCTGGCTCACTCAGGTAATCAAGGAACGTTACCAGATCCCTCACCGTTCTCTCATATTCTTCAACTGTCTGCACGCCTGGCACAGCCAATATCAATTGATCCGTAGCCTGCTCAGCGCCATGCTCTTCACCATGCGTCGATGCAGCGGGTTTCTGGATACCCTGCAGCTGCCACATCACGTGCGGCATTGAAGCATTGGGCAACACCAGGTTATTCCATCCGCCGCTTTCATCCTGGTAAAAAGTTTTCATATAGGTAAACAACCAGTCGTTGCCGCGGGATCTTGAAATCAATGAAAGATCCGGTGGCGTTTTGCCAAGCCAGGCCTCAGCATCGCCGGGGCGCATGGCGATGTCCATGGTTTCGCCCATTTTTACATCTGCAAACACCAGGTTTTCCTGCACCAGGTCTTCGTCGAGGCCCAGATCCTCCGCCAGGCGGTTATAACGCATGTAACTGGCGGTGTGGCATGAAAAACAATAATTTACGAACCACTTGGCGCCTCTCTGGATGGCTGCAACATCGCGCACATTGATGCCTGCTGACTCAAGGTTTCCACCCCCCGAAGCAATCACTGGGGAGGCGCTCGCGAGCAATGCGGCCATGCCGAATATGAGCGAGATGACTTTCTTGTTCATCAGTGTGTCACCCGGTCCGGTACTGGTTTGGTTTTTCCTTTGGGGCTGAGGAAAAACAGCAGAATGAAAAATGCGAAGTAAAGAAAGGTCCAAACCCGCATCTCGATGGTCTCTGCCGGTGTACCCGTAGCCATACCCAGCATGCCCAGCCGCACAAATGTGATGGCAAATACGATGACCATGACCTTGTACCACATGCCCCTGTAACGGATCGACTTGACGGGCGAGCGATCCAGCCACGGCAAAAAGAACAGGACCATGACAGACGCGCCCATCAGCATGACGCCCATCAACTTGTCGGGTACCGCCTTGAGAATGGCGTAGTACGGTGTGAAATACCAAACTGGCTTGATGTGTTCCGGAGTCGCCATTGGATTCGCGGGTATGAAGTTGTCGTGTTCCAGGAACAGCCCGCCGGCTTCGGGCCAGAAGAACAGGATGAACGCGAAGATCATCAGGAAGACACCCACGCCGAATATATCTTTTACCGTGTAGTAAGGGTGGAAGGGAATGCCATCGAGCGGGATTCCGTTTTCATCCTTGTTGGCCTTGATTTCGATGCCGTCCGGGTTGTTCGATCCGTTTTCACGCAGCGCCACCAGGTGCATCAATACCAGCCCCAGCAGGGCGAGCGGAATCGCAATCACATGCAGAGCGAAGAAGCGGTTGAGTGTTGCATCGGAAATAAAATAGTCACCCCTGATCCATTCGGTCAGCGGCTCACCAATACTGGGGATGGCTCCGAACAGGTTGATAATCACCTGCGCACCCCAGTAAGACATCTGGCCCCAGGGCAACACGTAGCCCGTGAAGGCTTCCGCCATCAACGCCAGGTATATCAGCACTCCGAAGATCCAAAGCAATTCCCTGGGTTTTTGGTGCGACCCGTACAACAGGCTGCGAAACATGTGCAGGTAGATCAGGATGAAGAAAAATGACGCGCCGGTGGAGTGCATGTAGCGGATCAGCCAGCCCCATTCGACATCGCGCATGATGTATTCGACCGATGCAAAAGCTTCATCGGCGGAGGGCTTGTAATGCATGGTCAGGAAAATACCGGTCACGATCTGCATCACCAGCACCAGCAGAGCCAGCGATCCCATGTAATACCAGAAGTTGAAATTCTTCGGGGCATAATAGCCCGTCATCGTGGCATTCCAGAATGATGTCACCGGCAAGCGCTTATCGATCCAGTTCATCAATTCATCAGCTCGCTTTGCGAGTGCGCTGGCAGGCCTGGCCATCATGCAACTCCTTCCGGATTGACACCGATCAACAGGGTCCGTTCATCGATGAAACTGTAAGGCGGAATCTTCAGGTTGGTTGGCGCAGGAACACCCTTGTAGACCCGGCCTGACATGTCAAACTTCGACTTGTGGCAGGGGCAGAAAAAGCCGCCTTTCCAGCTTTCCTCAAAAGGCTGGGGACCGACCTGGGGGATTACCTGGGGCACACAACCCAAATGTGTGCAGTGCATATTGACCACGAGGAATTCTTCTTTGTAAGCCCGTCCTTCATTGCGGGCGAATGAAGGCTGTTCGGACTCGAGTGACTCAGGATCTCTCAACAGCTCGTCATTGCTGTGAAGATAGCCGATCGTTTCATCTGTTCTGCGCAATATGCCAATAGTCTGGCCGCGCCATTGCACCTTGAGAAGCTGACCCGGCTCCAGTTTGCCCAAGGACACCTGAACAGGAGCGCCAACGGCCTGAGCCTTGGCACTGGGATTCCAGGACTGTATGAAAGGCACTGCGGCAAATCCTACGCCTGCCGCACCCACGACTGAGGTTGTGGCGACGAGAAACCGGCGCCGCCCCTTGTTCACGCCATCAGTTGGCATTTATTTCTCCAGCTGGATGAGATCCTTGCAGGGTCTGTTTGTCAGGAAATTATCTATTGTCGGGGTAATCAGAATGACTCCCCGCTTTGAGGAAACCAGTTCACACTCAAGCCCCAGCCCATGACCAAACAGTAATTTTATCCGATTTTCGTCATGTTAAACAGTATATTTACCGATAGAATGGACAAAGATTGATATCTGTTGTCACAACAACAGGACAAAACAGGCATATTGATTTTTATTCTATGTTGAAACCCATCAATTTACTCGGTTTTATTTTCCGCGCTGTGATCGCGGGACTGGCGATCGCCTTCGTGGTGATATTCCTTTGGCCGTCCATCACCGTGCGCCTGAACGGTCCCGATGAACCGGTCACAACCAGCACGGCACAAGCACCATTCTCATACGCTGAGGCAGTCAACCGTGCGGCGCCTGCCGTGGTGAGTATTTATACGCGCTCCCTGACGCCGCAATCCATGGACCCCGAATTGAAGGGGCAGACAAGGTTCCGATATTTGTACAAAATGCGCCAGGACATGGGCTCGGGAGTTCTCCTGAGCGAGGACGGCTATATCCTGACTAACCATCATGTGATCAGCCATGTGCAGAACATCCGGATTGCGCTGTGGGACGGCCGAATTGCACCCGCCCAGGTGGTGGGATCAGACCCGGCAACGGATCTTGCCGTGCTAAAGATCAATCTAACGGGTTTACCAGTGGCGCCCATTGCCGATCAGACGGAGATCCGTGTCGGCGATGTGGTGCTGGCGATCGGCAATGCCCTGGGACTCAGCCACACAGTCACCATGGGGATTGTCAGTGCAACAGGCAGGAATGATCTGCGCTCGGTACTTTACGAGGATTTTATCCAGACCGATGCGGCCATCAATGCAGGCAACAGCGGCGGCGCGCTGATTAATGCGCGAGGTGAACTCATCGGCATCAGCACGCGCAACCTGGGTACACTGACCGGCGCCCAGAATATCGGCTTTGCCATACCGGTCAGTCTTGCGCGCAACGTGATGGAACAGATCATCGAATACGGCTCGGTTCGCCGTGGCTGGCTGGGCGCGTCATTCAGTGACCTGCGGCCGACAGCTCAACCCGATGGCACGACCCTACGCCGCGGTATCAGTGTGCGGGAAGTATCCAGGGGCGGTCCGGCCTGGAACGCAGGCATTCGTCAGGGCGATATCATCCTCAGCCTGGGTGGCGTGCCAGTAGACGACGCCAGCCAGTTCCTGTTGCAAATCTCGCAACGCGAACCGGGTTCCCAGGTCGAACTGGAAATGTTTCGCCACCCCGAGACTTTCCTCACCTATGCGACCCTGATCCAGCAACCTCCATTGAAGTGAGCCCGCAATTACTGTGAGATTTCACGCTTTGGGTAAAGTCACACCGGTCTGACCCTGGTATTTGCCGGCGCGGTCGGCATAGGATTGTTCGCAAGTCTCGTCAGATTCAAAGAACAGAAACTGGGCGACACCCTCGTTTGCGTATATACGGGCAGGCAAAGGCGATGTGTTGGAAAACTCCAGCGTGACGTGTCCCTCCCATTCCGGTTCCAGTGGGGTTACATTTACGATGATGCCGCAACGGGCATAAGTCGATTTACCAAGACATATGGTTAAAACATTCCTGGGTATTCGGAAGTACTCTACTGTATGCGCCAGCGCGAACGAGTTGGGCGGAATGATGCAAACATCGCCAGTGAAGTCCACAAAACTGCTTTCGTCGAAATGCTTGGGGTCGACAATCGCGGAATTGATATTAGTGAAAATCTTGAATTCGCGTGCGCAGCGGACATCATAACCATAGCTTGAAGTACCGTAGGAAATGCGCCGCTCGCCCCGTTTGCAGTGCCGGACCTGCCCCGCTTCAAAGGGCTCGATCATTCCATGGGACTCGGCCATCTGGCGAATCCAGCGATCTGACTTGATGCTCAATATTTATTCCTTTGTTTGTGATCCGATGATTTTTTTTGAATTCGGAGACGATTACATATTCCGAATGTTGATCTGGGGAAGGTTCAGATCCAGATTACGGGGGCGTTGCGACAGCCGCGCTGCCGTGTTTCGGGCGCATTCCCGATAGCGAGCCGTTAACTCTGAATCGGGTTCTGAAACGACGGTGGGCATACCCTGGTCCAGGTCTTCCCTGATTTTCAATGCCAACGGCAAGGTCCCGAGCAAGGGTAAATCGTAATCCTCGGACATCCTTTGACCGCCACCGGAGCCGAAAATCGTTTCTTCATGCCCGCAATTACTGCAGATGTGCGTACTCATGTTTTCAATTACTCCGAGCACATTCATATCGACCTTGCGGAACATCTGCACAGCCTTGCGCGCGTCCAGCAGGGCTATGTCTTGCGGGGTGGTGACGATCACCGAGCCGCTGACCGGCACTTTCTGCGCCAGCGTCAGTTGGATATCCCCGGTACCGGGCGGCAGATCGACCACCAGGTAGTCCAGGCCCTCCCAGTTGGTTTCGGTCAGAAGTTGTTGCAAGGCTGATGTCACCATCGGCCCACGCCAGATCATCGGCGTGTCTTCCTCCACCATGAAACCGATGGACATGACCTGCAAGCCATGGGCAAGCTGGGGAATGATCCGGTTGCCATCTGTCCGGGGGTGGCCCGATACGCCCAGCATGCGTGGCATGCTCGGCCCGTAAATGTCGGCATCCAGCACGCCGACGCGGGCGCCGTCTGCGCGCAGGGCCAGCGCCAGATTGACTGCGGTAGTGGACTTGCCGACACCACCTTTGCCCGAAGCCACGGCAATAATGTTCTTGACCTGGTCCAGCGGTTTCAGTTCACCTTGTACTTTGTGGGGAAACACGCGCCAGACCAGGTTCACTACCGCACTTTCGATCAGTTCGTCGGCTTCCAGCGCTTCACGGATGGAACGCATCAATGACTCGCGTATGCCATCAATAGGATAGCCTGCGCACAAATCGACCGAAACCCGGTTCTCATCAATGCCGACGCCACGAAGCCAGCCGAGGCTGATCAGGTCGGACTTTGTATAGGGATCTTCGATGCAGGAAAGCAGACCTTTCAAGTAATCTTCTGACAATGTTGACATTCAACGCACTCCATCCGGATTCGACTTTATCACAGGACCCGACATTGTATCGGTTTCGGGGTGATGCGGGAATTCCCTGGCGAAAAAACAGACGGTCTCCGAAAACAGCCCGGTTCTGCGCTGGTTTTCATGCCGGGAAGGTTCTGCTGGAGCACCGGTCATGACATAATTCCCGATTCTGCCTGTTAAATGGTTGCAATATCCTGATCAGCGCACACTCAGCATGACGACATGAGCGACAAAAAGAGACAAATTCTGGTAACCAGCGCGTTACCCTACGCCAATGGTGCAATCCATCTCGGGCACATGCTGGAATACATTCAGACGGATATTTGGGCGCGGTTCCAGCGCGCCCAGGGCCATGAGTGCTATTTCGCCTGGGCTGATGATGCGCACGGCACGCCCGTGATGCTGTGGGCACGATCTGAGGGCAAATCGCCTGAAGAACTGATTGACATGATGAACGAAGAGCACAAGACCGATTTCCGTGACTTTGGAATCAGTTTTGATAACTATTCGTCAACGCACAGTGAGTATAACCGCGAGCAGGTTGAGAAGATTTATCATCGTCTGGATGAAGCCGGTTATATTGAGCGGCGCAACATCAAGCAACTCTACGATGAGAAAGAAGGCATGTTCCTGCCCGACCGGTTCCTCCGCGGCACCTGCCCCAAGTGCGGCACAGAGGACCAGTACGGCGACAGTTGTGAATCCTGCGGGAGCACCTATGCGCCCACCGACCTGATCAATCCGCGCTCTGCGATTTCCGGCAGCGCGCCGGTGCTCAGGGAGTCCGAACACTACTTCGTCCGGCTTTCCGATTTTGAACAACGTTTGAAAGATTGGATGGGGTCCGGGGCGCTGCAACCTGAAATTGCAAACAAGATGCAGGAGTGGTTCACCGACGGCCTCAGGGACTGGGATATTTCCCGGGATGCGCCCTATTTTGGCTTTCTCATCCCGGGTACTGAAGACAAGTACTTTTATGTGTGGGTGGACGCGCCGGTTGGCTATGTGGCGAGCTTCAGGGAACTGTGTGAGCGCGAAGGCCTGGATTTTGACGCCTGGTGGGAGCCGGGCTCTACTGCCGAGGTCTACCACTTCATTGGCAAAGACATTGTCTATTTCCACACGCTTTTCTGGCCTGCCATGTTGATGGGCGCGCGTATGAGAACGCCCACGGCAGTCTATGCGCATGGCTTTTTGACTGTCGGCGGGGCCAAGATGTCCAAGTCACGCGGGACATTCATCCGGGCGCGCACCTACCTCGATCACTTGCATCCCGACTACCTGCGCTATTATTTCGCTGCCAAACTGGGCCCGGGCACAGGAGATATCGACCTCAATCTCGAAGATTTCGTCGCCCGCGTAAACTCTGACGTGGTTGGAAAAGTCGTCAATATCGCGAGTCGTTGTGCAGGTTTCATACAGCGTAATTTCGACGGGATGCTCGCGCAACAACTGCCTCAGCCTGAACTATATGATTCATTTATTGAACAAAGGCAAACAATCGCCGCCGATTTCGAGGGACGAAATTACCAGTCCGCCGTGCGCCGCATCATGGCGCTGGCTGACGAAGCCAACCGTTACATCGACAACGAGAAGCCCTGGCAACAAATCAAGCAGGAAGGTATGGAAGCTCATGTGCAGGCCGTGTGCACGCAAGGCATCAACATGTTCAGAGTACTGATCACCTACCTGGCCCCGATATTGCCATTTACTTTACACAAGGCCGGCGAATTCCTTGGCCGGGACCTGCAGCAATGGCAAGCCCTGGACCAGGCAATGCTCGGTGTGAAGATCAATACATTTCAACCACTGTTGACGCGCATCGACCCGGTCAAAATCAAAGCCATGATCGAGGATTCGAAAGAATCCCTGCAGCCCGCCACCGCGACTGGCAATGAACCGGCCAGCCAGCCGGCTGAGGAAGATCTTGCCGATGAAATCACGATTGAGGAGTTCCTGAAAGTCGACCTCAGGATTGCTCTCATTACAGCGGCCGAGGCCGTTCCGGAAGCAGATAAACTACTGAAGCTGAGCCTGGATATCGGCGGGGAGAGCCGGACTGTATTTGCCGGCATAAAATCAGCTTATGACCCGGCAGAGCTGGTTGGGCGCCACACCGTAATGGTGGCCAACCTGAAGCCCAGGAAAATGCGTTTCGGCACTTCAGAAGGCATGGTCCTGGCGGCTGGTCCGGGTGGATCTGATCTTTTTCTCCTGCAACCGGATGAAGGTGCGACACCCGGAATGAGGGTCACTTGATGGTATTCCGTTCCACGGAAACTACCGAGTGGTAGCCGAGGCCTGCTGATGTCCGACTACCTGCTGATACTGGTCAGCACGGTGCTGGCGAACAACTTTGTACTGGTTCGCTTCCTCGGCCTTTGCCCCTTCATGGGTGTGTCAAACAAACTGGAGGGGGCAATCGGCATGTCCGTCGCTACCCTGTTCGTACTCACTTTGTCATCGGTATGCAGTTATCTGTTGAGCCGTTACCTGCTGCAGCCATTGGGATTGGAGTACCTGTCGACCCTGGGTTTCATCCTCGTGATCGCCGTCGTCGTACAGCTGACTGAAATGGTCATCCGAAAATCCAGCCCACTTCTGTACCGGATCCTGGGGATATTTCTGCCCTGATCACTACCAATTGCGCGGTACTGGGCGTAGCGTTACTCAATGTGCAGGAGCAACACAACCTGTTGCAGTCGGCACTGTACGGCTTCGGCGCAGCAGCCGGCTTTGGTATGGTGCTGGTCATGTTTGCAGCCATGCGCGAACGTGTCGCCTTTGCAGATGTCCCGGTTCATTTTCGCGGGGCGCCCATCGGCCTGATCACAGCGGGGCTGATGGCGCTGGCGTTCATGGGTTTCACCGGGCTGGCGAAACTCTGAGATGCTGGCGGCGATTCTGGCAATTACGATTATCAGCGGTCTTTTTGGGCTGGGCCTGGGTTGGGCTTCCAGGAGATTTCACGTGGAATCCGACCCGGTGATCGACCGGATCAATACAATTCTTCCACAGACCCAGTGCGGTCAGTGCAACTACCCGGGTTGCCGCCCGTATGCGGAGGCCATCGCCAGCGGAGAGGCGGATATTAACCAGTGCCCGCCCGGCGGGGAGGCCGGAATCATGGCCCTGGCGAAGCTGCTGGGCGTCGAGCCCAAAGCCCTGAACCCGGACTGTGGCGAGGAAAAACCCAAAGCCCTGGCGGTAATTGATGAGCAAGTGTGCATTGGCTGCACCTTGTGTATCCAGGCCTGCCCGGTAGATGCGATCCTCGGCGCGTCCAAGTACATGCACACGGTGATCGAATCCGAATGCACTGGCTGCGAACTCTGCCTGCCACCCTGCCCGGTTGACTGCATCGACATGGTGGTGAACCACCATGACGCAGGACATTGGAAGTGGCCCAGGCCGCGTGTCGCCACACAGCTGCCGCCAGTGCACCCTGAAATAGCATCGGCAAATCACCCCTGATGCAAATTGAAACACTGGAACAGGCCCGCAACGCCGGAGAGCATTTACATCATTTTCACGGCGGATTGCGCCTGCGCCACAATAAGAAGATTTCCTGCGAACTCCCCCTGGAACAAATGCCTCTGCCGCCACGTTTCTATGTGCCCTTGCTCCAGCATTCAGGGCAGGAGGCCGAGGCCACCGTAATCACCGGGGAAAAAGTACTCAAAGGCGATCGGATTGGCTATCTGGGCCAGGCGGGCCGGGGATGCATACATGCACCCACTTCCGGTACCGTCAAGGCCCTGGCGCGGCGGCCGATCAGTCATCCTTCCGGTAGGGACGGTTTGTGTGTCGTGATCGAGCCCGACGGACTGGACCAATGGAAAGAGTTGGAACCGATCATGGACTGGAGCAATGCAGACCCGTCCCGGCTGCGGCAGAAAATCAGAGAATCGGGCATTGTCGGCCTGGGTGGCGCCGTTTTCCCGACCTCTGTCAAGATCGACGAGGCCAGCGACCGGGGGATCCACACACTGATCCTGAACGGTGCGGAATGCGAGCCCTACATCAGCTGCGATGAGATGCTGATGCGTGAACGGCCCGACTCGATCATCCTGGGCGCCAGGATCCTGCAAAGAGCCGTAGGCGCAGACAGGACGGTGATCGCCATCGAGGATCAGATGGGCGCAGTCAGCCGGGCGCTCAAGGAAGGCGTGACCAAATCAGGGACAAGTGACATAGACATCGTCAAGGTCACTACCATCTATCCGGAAGGCGGTGAAAAACAACTGATCCAGGTGCTGACCGGCCTGGAAGTGCCTTCCGGCGGAAGGCCATCCGACCTGGGATTACTTTGCCAGAACGTTGCGACGGCCACTGCCGTAGCGCGCGCCGTTGTCGAGGGCAAGCCTCTGATCGAGCGGATCGTCACCGTCACCGGCAGCGGCATCCACAGACCACGGAACCTGGTCGCCAGGATCGGCACACCGATTGAAAACCTGGTCGACCAGTGTGGCGGTTACACAAAAGATGCGGCCAGGCTGGTCCTCGGGGGACCCATGATGGGTTACGCACTTGGCTCCGATGGAAACCCGGTCATCAAGGCTGCGAATTGCATATTGGTGCTGTCCAAATTTGATATCCAGGTTCCACAGCCCGAAATGCCCTGCATCCGCTGTGGCGAATGCGCACGAGTCTGCCCGGCCTTGTTGCTGCCCCAGCAACTACACTGGCAGATTTTCAACCAGCAGTGGGATGAGGCAACCGAATACGGCCTCGCTGACTGCATTGAATGCGGCTGCTGCGATTTTGCCTGTCCCAGTCATATTCCCCTGGTCGAGTGGTTCCGCTTCGGCAAGGCCGAATTAAGCTCACTAACCCTGGAACGGACGCAAGCCAGGGCGGCAAAGCAGAAATTTGAAATGCGCGAAGCCCGGCTAACTCGAGAAAAAGCGGAGCGCCGGCAACGGATGCAAGAAAAAAAACGCGCCTTAGGCGATGAATTGCAAAGTAAAAAGAAACTTGCCGAAGCCATCAGCCGTGCCCGCTCACGACAGGACAAAGATAAATGAGCCGTAAGTTTGCGACCGGCGGAGCACCTCATTTCCCGCCTCATTCAACAGTTGCCGGCGTCATGCAACAGCTGCTGCTTGCGCTGGTGCCCGGCATCATCGCATACAGCTGGTTTTTTGGTCCTGGAATTCTGGTTCAGATCCTGCTGGCCGTCACCTTTGCGCTGGGCTTTGAGGCTCTGATGCTCAAAGCCAGAATGCAGCCGGTCAGGCTGTTCCTGGGTGACTGGAGCGCGGTGGTGACCGCAGTGCTGTTTGCGCTCTGCCTGCCGCCATTGGCGCCCTGGTGGATTGCCCTGATTGGGATGCTGTTTGCCATCGTGCTGGCCAAGCACCTTTATGGCGGGCTTGGGCAAAACGTGTTCAATCCTGCCATGGTGGGTTACGTTGTTGTGCTGATCAGCTTTCCACAGGTAATGGCTCTTTGGTTGCCACCATCATCCATTGCCAGCCACAGTCTCAGCCTAGGTGAAATCCTGACCACCATTTTCAGTGGCAGCCTGCCGGAACACTTGAGCTGGGACGCCATATCAGAGGCAACGCCCCTGGACGCGATCAGGGCCAGCCTTTCCGCTGGCAAAATGGTTTCTGAAGCAAGACTATCCCCTGTTTTCGGGGATTTTGGTGGCCGGGGATGGGAATGGATCGCCAATTTCTATGCCCTGGGTGGCCTGTGGCTACTCTGGCGCAGAGTCATCAGCTGGCATGTGCCGGTCATGATGATTGGCAGCGTGGCAGCGCTGGGACTGGTCAGCTACCTGGCCGACCCGGGTAGCAACCCGGTACCACTGCAGCATATATTTTCGGGCGCCCTGGTGCTTGGCGCCTTCTTCATCGCCACCGACCCCGTCACCGGCTGTGTCAGTACCCGCGGACGCCTGATTTTCGGAGCCGGAGTCGGAATTCTGACTCTGCTTATCCGGCGCTGGGGTGGTTACCCGGATGGTGTTGCCTTCGCCGTGCTGGTGATGAACATGGCCGCTCCCCTGATCGACCGCTACACCCGCCCCCGGATTTTCGGTCAATGAAGGGCCAGCCCAATATTTTCCGCAGTGCAGCCTCTCTGGCGGCAGTGGCCGTCATCGGAACAACCCTGCTTGCCGGCGTGAACAAACTCACCGCAGAGCGTATCGCTGAGCAGGAGAGACGGGTTGTCCTTGAGCAGTTGGGACAAATCGTGAGCCCGGAACGCTACGATAACGAGTTACAGGAGGACCTGTTCACATTTCGCGACGAATACCATTTTCCAAGGGGCCAGTCCGTTACGGTCTACCGCGCCAGGAAAGACGGGAAACCGGTAGTGCTGGTAATGAAATTGGCGGCAACAAAAGGCTACAACGGGATGATCCAGCTGCTGGTGGGCATTAATGAAAACGGATCGCTGAGTGGGGTACGCGTAGCATCACACAAGGAAACACCGGGGCTGGGTGATGCCATCGAGATCGAAAAGAGCGACTGGGTGCTGGGGTTCTCCGGCCACTCACTGCAAGACCCTGGCGCAGCCGCCTGGGCCGTGAAACGCGATGGCGGTAGATTTGACCAATTCACGGGCGCGACCATAACACCCCGTGCCATAGTCGAGGCAGTACGCCTTGCCCTTGAGTATTTTCGGAAGAACAAGGCTTTCCTGTTCGGGACGCCTGCACAAAACACATCAGCGGAGGAACCGTGAGCACTGCCAATTACCGGCAAATTTTTGCAGACGGCCTGTGGCATCAAAATACCGGCCTGGTTGTTCTGCTCGGCCTGTGCCCCCTGCTGGCGGTCACCAACACCGCGGTGAACGGGCTGGGGCTGGGGCTGGCTACGATTCTGACCCTGTCATTTTCCAACCTGTTCGTTTCCCTGGCCCGGGGCATCCTGCGCCCGGAGATCAGGATTCCGGCCTATGTTCTGATCATTGCTTCGGTGGTAACGGTTATCCAGCTCCTGATGCAGGCCTGGCTGTACGATCTTTACCGGGTGCTCGGTATTTTCATTCCCCTTATCGTTACCAACTGCGCCATCATTGGCCGGGCCGAGGCCTTCGCTGCGCGTAACCGGGCCCTGCCATCACTGGTGGACGGGATGGCCACCGGCCTGGGGTTCTGCCTGGCGCTGGTCACATTGGGGGCGCTGCGGGAGATCATCGGGCGCGGGACCCTGATGAGCCAGGCCGGGCTGATGTTCGGCGAGCTGGGTGATTCATTGCAATTGACCCTTGTTCCCGATCACCCCGGATTCCTGCTGGCTCTGTTGCCACCAGGTGCATTCATCGGGCTGGGCTTGTTGATAGCCAGTAGAAACTGGCTGGAAACTCGCCGGCAGGACACAAATAAACGGGAAACCGGCACCAGCAATACTGTGAGAGTGTCACCGGCGACAAGGGAGAATTGAGGTGAAAGTGGCTGACAGGCAAGAGTTTTTCCGGCGCCTGCAATCCATCATTCCGAAACCGGAAACGGAACTCGAATACCATTCCGTTTTCGAGTTGCTTATAGCCGTTATCCTGTCGGCCCAGGCAACGGACGTGGGTGTCAACAAGGCGACCAGCAAACTCTATCCCGTTGCCAATACGCCTCGTGGCATCCTGGATCTCGGCGAAGACGGCCTCAAGTCCTACATCAGGACAATCGGTCTGTACAACTCAAAGGCGGCAAACATAATCAAGGCCTGCAGAATCCTGCTGGAGGAATATGGCGGCGAAGTTCCACCTGACCGCAAATCACTTGAATCCCTCCCCGGCGTAGGACGAAAGACGGCCAATGTTGTCCTTAATACCGCATTCGGCGAAGCCACGATTGCTGTGGACACCCACATTTTCCGCGTCTCGAACCGAACCGGCCTGGCCAAAGGGAAAACTCCTCTGCAAGTCGAACTGAAGCTCCTGAAGGCTGTTCCCGGGGAATTCCTGCATGATGCCCACCACTGGCTAATCCTGCATGGACGCTATACCTGCAAGGCGCGAAAGCCCAACTGCCCCGAATGTATCGTGCAGGACCTGTGCAGCTTTAAGCATAAAACGCTTCCAGAATAGAATATGCAACAAACCCACCAATCTGGCAGAATGTCATCGCCAGATCGCATCGCCGCAGAATCAGATCCACTTATCGTGGTTTTGGATCATCCTGAAACCAGGGTGTAATAATTTATAGCGGCTACCGGTCTACTGCCCCGATATCGCGCTGAACTTCCGCCTGCTGTACCTGTGTTGCCAGGTCGTTTACGTGAGTCGAAACAGAGCTTCACATGCGAAGCTGAGCAAAAACGCAAGCCAGGCCACTAAAAAGGCCTTAAAAGTGCACACAGTGCACATGACACAATCTGAGGGCTTCCGGGCCCGAATACATAAACTTGGAGGTTCTATCTGATGGCTAACAAAACCATGATCGTAAAACCCGTAGCAGCTGCCGTAGGCGTTGCATTTGTTTCATCCCTGGCGGTTTCCAGCACGGCTGTCGCGGACGACAACCCGTTCGAAGCCACTGATCTCGACAGCGGTTACATGCTGGCCGGCGGCGACAAAGGCGAGGAAGGTAAGTGTGGTGAAGGCAAGTGCGGCGGCGACAAGGGCGAAGAAGGTTCTTGCGGCGGCGACAAAGCCGAAGGCAAGGGCGAAGAAGGTAAATGTGGTGAAGGCAAGTGCGGCGGTGACAAGGGCGAAGAAGGTTCTTGTGGCGGCGACAAGGGCGAAGAAGGTTCCTGCGGCGGTGACAAGGGCGAAGAAGGTTCCTGCGGCGGTGACAAGGGCGAAGAAGGTTCTTGCGGCGGCGATAAAGGCGAAGAAGGTTCTTGCGGCGGCGATAAAGGCTGATAAAGCAATGTCGGATCACAAATACGCAGGCTTGATCCTGTGAATTCCGGCAAATTCCCCGTCCAGGGTGCTGGACTTGGTTTGAGGCGGGCCCTTCTGGGCCCGCTTCGTACCCATGACCTGGATGGTGTGGGCTTCATGGAGGTCGCACCGGAAAACTGGATCAATGTCGGTGGCCACCGGGGCCGGGCTTTTCGTGAATTCACCGCCCGTCTGCCTTTCATCTGCCACGGCCTGTCCCTGTCATTAGGCGGCCCTTCGCCGCTGGATGAAACATTCCTGCAGCGATTACGCCAGTTTCTGGATGAACATGGGATTGCCTATTACAGTGAGCACCTGAGCTATTGCACCGACGACGGCCACCTTTATGATCTGATGCCTATTCCCTTTACCGGCGAGGCCGTGCACTACGTGGCGGAGCGCATCCGTCGCACGCAGGATATCCTCGGGCGCCGTATCGCGGTCGAAAACGTGTCCTATTACGCTTCTCCCGGTTCTGAGATGAGTGAAATCGACTTTATCAATGCGGTGCTGGACGAGGCGGACTGTGACCTGCTGATCGATGTGAACAATATTTACGTGAACAGCATCAACCACCGCTACAATGCCGTTGAATTTCTGCAGAGTCTGCCGGGACACCGGATTGCTTATGGCCATATCGCCGGTCACATTAACGAGGCGGCAGACCTGATCGTGGACAGTCACGGCGCTGAGGTCATTCCGAACGTGTGGGAACTGCTGGACAAGGCCTATGAGACCTTTGGCGTATTCCCCACCCTGCTTGAAAGAGACTTCAATATTCCGCCGGTTGATGAATTGATGGCAGAAGTCCATCATATTGCCGAAATCCAGCACAAATGGAAAAACCATGCCGACAGAACAAAAAGCCGGAAGCGCGCCTGAAAGCCTGCGCTCAATGCAGACCGCGTTTGCGGCCCATTTGCGCGACCCGGAAAATCAGGCCGCACCCGCGGGTGTCGAAGACCGGCGCATGCAAATTTACCGTCAACTTTTTTTCACCAACATCAACAAGTTCTTGTCCAGCAATTTTCCGGTAATACGCCAGCTTTACGACGACGCCGAGTGGCGGCAACTGATCAGAGATTTTTATATTGAACATCGTGCCCACACACCGTTGTTCCCTGAAATACCAAAAGAATTCCTGCGCTATCTGCAGGACCACAGAAAAGACAGGCCAGGCGACCCGCCATTTCTGTTGGAGTTGGCTCATTACGAATGGGTGGAACTGGCCCTTTCGCTGGACGAAAATGAACTGGATCATGTCCCGGCTGACAGTGAAGGTGATCTGATGGAAGAGGTCCCGGTGATATCCCCCCTGGCCTGGCCATTGAGTTACCGCTACCCGGTTCACGAAATTAAACCCGGATTTGAACCCGCTACGCCGCCAGAAAAGGCGACGCATATTCTGGTTTACCGGAACCGTGATGACAAGATCCGTTTCATGCAGTTGAACGATGTTACACGTTTGCTGATAAATCTCCTGCTTGAAGACCGTGGCCAGACCGGCCGTGAATTGCTGGCCGAAATCGCGAACAGTATCAATCACCCGCAACCATCGGTGGTGATCGATAAGGGTGAGGAACTGCTGCGGGAACTGAGAGACAAAGACATCCTTCTTGGCACCCGGCCAAGCTGACAATCACATTAGGGCCTGGGAGAAGGGGATGTTCGACATTTACGACAACTTGACAGCACGACTGCGGGCAAGTGGAAATTACCTGTGGCCGCTGGTACTGCGGCTGATCATGTTCTGGGAATTCTGGGACTCCGGTACGAAAAAACTCGGCGGTAAAAACTGGTTCGCCGATATCCCCTGGGCCGACTGGCAAAAGGGTTTCCCGTGGCCATTCAGCACGATACCACCGGAACTGAACTGGTTCGCTGCAACCTGGGGTGAATTGGTCTTTGCGCTGATGATCCTGTTGGGACTGTTCACGCGTTTTGCCGCGATTTCGCTCATCGTGATCACGGTCGTGGCAACGGCCGCGGTGCACTGGCCTGCTGAATGGACGTCATATGAGCAACTATGGGAAGGCTATGTCATTACCAGCAGGGGTGCAGGCAATTACAAGCTTCCCCTCCTTTTCGTCGTAATCCTGCTGCCACTGGTTTTCCATGGCGGCGGAAAAATCAGCCTGGATCACATCCTGTTGAAACTGACCGGACGTGACGCGGGCACGGCCGACCGCATCGGAGACGGTATTGCGGCGGGGCTGATGTTCGCGATACTCGGGGTAAGCACCATTTTCCTGGAGCCAGGCTGGGGGATCAGCTTCATGGTAATTGCATTGCTTTTTTCCCTGACGCCCGCACTGCGGAGCTAGAAATCAGGGCTCTTCGACACTGAAAGGAAGCGGTTCAGGCTGCAAGCGGTAGCCGTGCTCACGCAACAGGGCAAGCAGTCCCGATTTCCCGGGTAAGTGCAGGGCGCCCACGGCTACGAATACCTGATCCCGATCCAGCAATGGCAGTAGTGATTCCAGCATTCGATGGTTTCTTGCATCGATTCCCTGCTCAATGAAGTAGTCCTTCGCCTTCTGGTCCAATTGGTCCAGTTGGTTCTCAGCTTCGGTTGCCAGGGCCTGCAGGTCGCCCGCCAGGTAGTTGTCCACCATTCGATCGTGAACTTCCCGCACCCGGTCATACTCGAGCAGAGCCTGATCGAGCAGGGCCAGTTGCTGTTCCATTGGCATCTCTTCAAGAAATGAAAGTTGCTCTTCAAGCGTTTCCAGGCCCACGACCCGCAGGCCACTGCCGGCTGCGCGTAATGAAAGCGAGAAATCCATGAAGAACCCGGTTTCCGGCGGCGGGACACTCAGTGTCATCACCGTGGCCCAGACCTTCATTTTCGCAACCCATTCGGGCGGCATTTGATACTGCGACAGTACCTTGCTGATGTTCCCATACCTTTCCGGGCCCACCTGGCTCTCGAGAGTCGTGCCGTCCTGATATCGCATATACTCGGTCAGCCTGGACAAGGTTGGAAGATCCGGGACTATTTCCATCGCAAATACCTGGTTGGAGCGGAGCTGGTCCAGGAAATTTTCCGGGAACTCCAGCACCCTGGGATCCTCGCTATGGATCGTGCCAAGCAGGTATCCCGCCTGCCGATCGCCGTCCATGATGGACCACAGCAAGGCCGTGTCCTGTTGCTCTGCGAAGAGCGCCTGCGAGAGCGCAAGCGTGACAAAAAACCAGGCAATCAAGAGACCTGAACAGGATTTGATTTCCGGCCCGGCCAGGCCTTGCAGGTGCCTTATTACGCTTGAGTGCATCATCATGGCAATTTGTAACACAATCCCTTATGCTCGGTTGCTCACCGCTTGGGGTCCATTATGCCGCGCATTGCCGATCGATTCAGGGGATTTCTGCCGGTGGTGGTAGACGTTGAGACAGGGGGTTTCAATTCGAGCAAAGATGCCCTGCTGGAAATCGCCGCATGTATCCTCCGAATGGATGATTTTGGGCGCCTGTTCATCGCCGAAACCGTTGCCTTCAACGTCGAGCCATTCGAGGGAGCGAATATCGAGCCAAATCACTCGAAATCACCGGAATCCAGTTGGATAGCCCGCTGCGCATGGCACTGCCGGAGAAGGAAGCCTTGCGACAGATTTCACAACCCGTGCGCAAGGAAGTGAGGTCTACCGGTTGCCAGCGCGCCATCCTCGTTGGCCACAACTCATTTTTCGATCTCTCTTTTCTGAATGCGGCAATCGAACGCACTGAATTCAAACGCAGCCCATTCCACCCTTTCAGTTCTTTCGACACCTCCACCCTGGGCGGGCTGGCTTTCGGACAGACTGTGCTATCCCGGGCTGTACAGGCGGCTGGCATCGACTGGAACGAATCCGAAGCACACTCAGCGATTTATGACACTGAAAAAACCGCCGCCTTGTTTTGCGCCATCGTGAACCGCTGGAAGATACTCACGGGATTTTGACTGCAGATTCCCCCAATCATGCCGACTGCCCCATGCAATGGCCATTTTTGCATTGAATATTCAGGCAGCCGGATTTAGACTCCGCGATTTCCCGATAGGACAGATTCCCTGCCTGGAGCCCTGATGAACAATCACCTGATGAATACCTATGCCACCCTTCCCGTGGCATTCGAGCGTGGCGAAGGCGCCTGGCTGTGGGACGCGGACGGAAAACGATACCTTGATGCGATCAGCGGGCTGGGTGTCTGTGCACTGGGCCATGCCCACCCGGAAGTGACACAGGTCATCAGCGAGCAGGCCGGAACACTCATGCACACGGCTAACCTGGTACGGATACCATGGCAGGAAAAACTTGCAGACCGTTTGGCCGATATCACTGGAATGGATCGCGTTTTTGTGGCGAACTCGGGCACCGAAGCTGTTGAGTGCGCCCTCAAGATCACGCGAATCCTGGGCCACGAACGCGGCCTGGACAAGCCGGGGGTCATCGTCATGGAAAACAGCTTCCATGGACGCTCGCTCGCGGCGCTTTCTGCTACCGGCAGCCGTAAAGCCCAGGCGGGTTTTGAACCCCTGGTAAGCGGCTTTGTGCGGGCTCCGTTTGGCGATGTTCAAGCCATACAGAGAATCGCCCATGGTAGTAATGAAGTTGCGGCCATCCTGGTGGAACCGATCCAGGGTGAAGCCGGTATCCGTGTTCCGGGGCCCGGCTACCTCGAAGACCTGCGCGCCATATGCGACCAACAGGGCTGGCTGCTTATCTTCGACGAAATTCAGTCGGGACTGTGCCGCACCGGCAAGTGGTACGCTCACCAGCACGAAGCAGCCAAACCGGATATCCTGACTACCGCAAAGGCGCTGGCCAATGGTTTCCCGATCGGCGCCTGCGTAGCGCAAGGGGCTGCAGCCGAGGCCTTTACACCGGGTCGCCATGGTTCCACCTTTGGCGGCAACCCGTTGGCGTCACGCACAGCCTGCACCGTGCTGGACATCATGGAATCCCAGGACCTGCCCGCTCAGGTGACGCACACCGGCGAACACATTTTCCAGGCTTTCAGAACGAGGCTGAAGGACGACTCACGGGTGAATGACATTCGTGGCCGCGGCCTGATGATCGGTATCGAACTGGACCGCGACGTCAATCAGCTGAAATTTGCAGCGCTGGAAAAGGGTGTGCTGCTGAATATCACGCGGAACAACGTGATACGCCTGTTGCCTCCCCTGATTATCGATCGGGAGCAGGCGGATCAGATCGTCGATACAGTTTGCAGCCTGATCGACTCGCTGGACTGAGACGCGCTTCCCGGCTCAGGCATTCATACCCGGAATAGTGTTCAGCAGACAGGGAAACATGCCGCCCGCCGCGGCCGCCAGGCGGCGGGCATTTACCGCCAACTCTTGCCTGGATTCCGCAGTCAGCGTCGCATGTCCAATTTTTCGTCCCGGCCTGGCCGCTTTTCCATAGTCATGCCAGTGCACTCCGGGGATTGCCAGGATTTGTGCGCGGGCGGGCAGATGGCCGATCCAGTTGAACATCAGGGCTTCGCAGTTCGCCGCAGTGCCGCCGAGCGGCATTCCGGTAATCGCCCTCATATGATTTTCAAATTGTGAAATCTGCGCACCATCGATGGTCCAGTGCCCTGAATTGTGGACCCGGGGTGCTATCTCATTGACCAGCAACTCATCATCCAGCACGAAGAATTCGAGGGTCAGCACGCCGGTGTAATCAAAATGGTCCAGCAGGCGCAAAATAATGCCTTCCGCCTGTGACTGCAGTGCCTGGTCAAAATCTCCGGCCAGGCTGAGGGCAAGAATTCCTTCCGAGTGCACATTGCGCGTCAAAGGCCAATAACGGGTTTCCCCTCCGCTTCCACGGACAGCGATTAATGAACACTCCGCATCGAATTTCACGAAGGCTTCAAGGATCAATTCCTGGTCGCCCAACTGCTGCCAGGCGCGCTCCAGATCTTCCTGGTCACGGATCACAGCCTGCCCTTTGCCATCATAGCCCAGGCGACGGGTTTTCAGGACCGCCGGATAACCCAGTTTATCCAGGCCGTCCAGAAGGTCAGTACGGCTGGATACAGTGTGGTAAGGCGTCACCCTGATCCCAAGCCCGGTCAGGATCTCTTTCTCCACCACCCGGTCCTGGCACGACCCCAGTGCTTTGGAAGGTGGATAAAGAGGCTTGATCTGTGCCAGCGCCTGTGCTGTTTCCTGCGGGACATTTTCAAAATCAAATGTCGCGACATCGACCATGGCCGCCAGTCGACGTGCCGCATCCACATCTGAGAATTCAGCCTGCAGCAGTTGACCCAGCGGGCCAGCACAAGCCTCGGCTGAGGGGTCAAGAAAAATAAATTTCAGGCCAAGCGGAATGCCGGCAATCGCCATCATCCGCCCCAGTTGGCCGCCACCAAGAACGCCGACACGGCTCAATACCGGGAGCGCATTCTGCACTGATTGAGTCACAGTTCTATGCCTTGCTGGGGTCCGGACTGGCCACTACCGTGTCCCGGCGATTTTCCCGGAATTGCTCCAGCGCCTGCCGCACTTCGGGGCAATTGTTGCCGATAATAGCGGCCGCCAGCAGGGCAGCATTGACCGCACCGGCCGTACCGATGGCCAGGGTGCCCACCGGAATCCCGGCTGGCATTTGAACGATCGACAACAGGGAATCCATGCCACTCAGGGCCCGCGACTGCACCGGCACGCCCAGCACCGGCACCACCGTCTTCGCCGCCACCATGCCAGGTAAATGTGCCGCTCCGCCAGCGCCCGCAATAATAACCATCAGGCCCCTGCCGGCTGCTTGCTCGGCGTATTCGAACATCCGGTCCGGGGTGCGATGTGCGGAAACGACTCGCGTTTCATAAGCGACGCCCAGGCTGTCGAGCGTATCAGCAGCACCCTTCATGGTGTCCCAGTCAGATTGGGAACCCATGATGATGCCTACAAGCACCTTTTCAGTCACGATCAATGCCCCTTGCTTTAAGATTAAAATCGAAGCGGAATATTGTACCAGCCCCGGCACTTTCACACACTTCAGTCAGGACATAAATTTGCTAATTCAAATGGGAGCCACCGCCGGTTTTCAGTACAATGTAAGCCCCGCAACAACTGGATGCCGAAAATCATGTCCATTGATGGAAAGTTGCTTGAAATCCTTTGCTGCCCTGTCAGCAAGACGCCTCTGATACGACTGCCTGCTTCGAAGCTGGGCAAACTGAACCGTGCGATCGGTGCCGGTGAAGTTCAGTATATCCATGGAGAAACGGTAAAGAATGCGCTGAAGGAAGCCCTGATCACCGAAGATTCCAAAGTAATCTATCCCGTTGTCGATGACATTCCCATACTGCTGGAGGAACATGGAATCGGCACTACGCAACTGGTAGATTTCTGAGATGGGACCTGGCGGCGCAGCGACAGCTCCGGAATCAGTATCGTCCGACGTTGCCAGGGCCCTGGCGGAAGATATGGCGGATGGCGATCGTACCGCCAGCCTGATCCCTGAAGAAATACAACTGGAAGCCCGGGTCATCAGCCGCGAAAATGCCGTCCTTGCGGGCCGGCCGTGGTTTGATGAAACATTCAGGCAGTTGAATTCGAAAATAGACATCAGCTGGCAAGCCAGCGACGGTGATGTGATCAGACCCGACATGGAAATTTGCCGTCTTCGGGGCCAGGCCCGCTCCATTCTCAGCGGCGAACGAACCGCCCTCAATTTCCTGCAAACCTTATCCGGCACGGCAAGCTGTGCCAGACAGTTTGTAGATACCGTTGAAGGCACCGGCGCGATCATCCTGGACACACGCAAGACGCTGCCCGGTCTGCGCCTGGCACAAAAGTACGCCGTGCGCTGCGGCGGGGCCAGCAATCACCGGATCGGCCTGTTCGACGCCATCCTGATCAAGGAGAACCATATTTCGGCTGCGGGATCCATCGGCACAGCGGTCAGCCGGGGCAGACGGGATTACCCGGAACTATTACTCGAAGTTGAAGTGGAAAATATGGGCCAACTGGCGGAGGCTGTCACTGCTGGCGCCCAAAGAGCGCTGTTGGACAATTTCGCGCTCGACACACTGCGTGAAGCCGTGCGGCATTACCAAGGAAAAATCCAACTGGAAGCATCCGGTGGCATCAATCTGGACACTGTCCGCGCTGTAGCCGAGTCCGGTGTGGACTTCATTTCCACCGGCGATATCACGAAGAGTGTTCGAGCCACTGATTTTTCCATGCGTTTTATCTGATTGCCGCTGGCTGATTTAACGCCGGAACCCTGTTTCCAGAGTAAAAAACTGCGGATTCAACCCGGCCAGCGGTTCCCTGAGTTTGTCCAACTCCGATTCGGGGGCGTGAACTTCGAGCCGGGTGAGGTCTGCAATCTTCAACGCTTCTTCAAACAGTGCCCCGACATTGTCCAGGTGGTGCAGGAGGGCATCCGCATCCTCGTAACCTTCTCTACAGTGCGCTTCGTCCCCATCGAAGCTGAATCCGTAAAACATGCATTTGGGCTCGGTTCGGGTTTTTTCTACAAATTTTTTACAGCCTTCTCTGAAGGCCGCCAATTGGCCCTGGTGCACTTTAAAATACGGTACCAGAGTGCAGCAGGTATCCTGGTAGCTCATGACACTCTCCTCTGCCTGTCAGGCATTTTGACAAGATCCGAATACAAAGCTTGTTGTTGTAAGTTTAGTCGCAGAATCCAAAAGCTGCTTAACGGCTTGCGCTGACCGCAATGTAGTTCTGCTCCCAGCGGTAAATAAACCATCGATTTTGACGCCGACATGAGTTGGATCATGTCGCAGCAACGGTTTGCGGTTTAGTGTGATTGTGGGAGTTTGTAATTATGAGTCTTAGCGCACACCGACCGCCGCCGACAAATGCCTGTGAAGACCTGATCAGGCAAATGGAATCCTTACGCCGGGCGATTGAGCAACAGGCGGAATCCGGTCGAGCTGCGTTGCAGGAGTTACCACCTGATCGCCATGCAAGTGCGGAAAACCTGTTGCACTACCTGGCGCTACGGAGCCAGGATCTGCGGCCGCTGCAGGACCAACTGGCCAGCCTGGGTCTGTCTTCGCTTGGGCGGGCGGAAGCTCATGTGCTGGCTACCGTCAATGCCGTCCTGCACAACCTGTACCTGCTGAGCGGGCGGGAACGAAGCGCTATGAGTCCACCGGATTTATACAAGGCCCTGGATGCGCGTACGGACCGTCTCGAGCAGAATGCCATCAGCTTACTGGGTCACCACCCGGTGAAACGAAGGACACATATCATGGTAACCATGTCCTCGGAGGCCGCTGATGATTACCTGATGGTGCACCAGTTGGTCAAAGGTGGGATGGACTGCCTGCGCATCAACTGTGCGCATGACACTCCGCCCACCTGGTCCCGTACGATCGAACACCTGCGCGATGCGGAACGTGTGACGGGGCGATCCTGCCGTATTCTGATGGACCTGGGTGGCCCTAAATTGCGCACGGGTCCGATGGAACCGGAACCGGTCGTTGTAAAAATCCGACCACTCAGGAATTCGCATGGCCAGGTCTTGCGCCCGGCCCGTATCTGGTTGACGTCGGAGGAATTGCCACGGCGTGAGATGGATGCAGCCGATGCCAATATCGCCCTGGAACAGGCCTGGCTGGCACAGCTCATGGTGGGTGACCGGGTACGCATGAAGGATGCTCGTGGTTCGCGCAGAAGCTGGCGCATCAGGGAGGTGACCACGGACGGATGCTGGGCTGAGTCCAAAAAAACCACTTACGTGACCAATGGCACGATTCTAAACCTGCGCGGCGATGGGAGTGACGTCACTCAGAAGACAATCATCAGGAAGCTTCCCCCGATAGACAGTGTAATCCGTCTCCGTACCGGCGATGTCCTGTTCATGTCAGGCAGCGAAGAACCGGGCAAATCTGCAATACATGACGATAATGGAGAATTACTGAGCCCGGGTGTCGTCTCGCTGCCCATTCCTGAAATTTACCGCGATGCACACCCGGGTGAGAAAGTGTGCTTCGATGACGGGCGCATTGCCGGAATCGTTGAGAAAATTGGTTCGGAGCAATTGCAAATTCGCATTACCCACACGCGAAACCCGGTGGAGAAACTCGCCCGGGACAAGGGCGTGAACCTTCCCGACACCGATTTGGAACTGCCTGCGCTCAGCGTAAAAGACCTGAAAGACCTTGAGTTCGCGGCCCGGCATGCCGACATGATTGGCCTCTCATTTGCCAACCGGCCCGACGATGTCCGTGCTCTGCGCGAGCGACTGCATGAACTGGGTTGCGAAAACGTTGGAGTGGTATTAAAAATCGAGACCAACAAGGGTTTCGCCAACCTGCCTGCCATGCTATTTGAAGCCCTGAAATTTCCCGCCTGCGGCGTCATGATAGCGCGTGGCGACCTCGGTGTTGAGTGCGGATTTGAACGGTTGGCCGAAGTACAGGAAGAAATACTGTGGGTGTGCGAGTCAGCGCACGTACCCGTCATCTGGGCGACCCAGGTACTGGAAGGCCTGACCAAGCGTGGCCACGCCTCGCGTGCGGAGATCACCGATGCCGCCATGAGCCAGGCGGCCGAGTGCGTGATGCTGAACAAAGGCCCCCACATCATAGAGGCGGTGAGAACCCTGGATGACATCCTGCAGCGCATGCAGGGACATCACAGCAAGAAACGCACTATGCTGCGGAAACTACACCTGGCTTCAGCATTCCAGACTTCCCGCAACGCGATCACGGGAACAGCTTAGCCGGATTGAAAATACCGGCCGGATCAAAGACCTTCCTGATGCCGGGACAAGCTTTCCTGATCCTGTCGTGGCAGCTGTTATCCATACATCTCTCACTGTGTCCCTGGTATCTGCAAAGTTCTGTTGCAGCTTGGCTGGTTTCTGAAATTCCACGCTGAAACCAGCATTAAATTCCACCTGCCGTGCAATAATTCGCAGAATTACTATAATCTGTGTTGAACAAGAGCATAAAACCAATTTTCCAGATTCAAAAAGGAATATTTCTCATGACATTGAAATCCGCCGGATTGTATACCCTCTTCACACTCCTCCTGCTGCCTTCCACAGCAGCCATCTGTGCGGAAGATGAAGAGAATTCGCCCAAACCGGCGAAGCTTTTTTCGACCTCTGAAACCCTCACAGTCACCATGACCGGCCCCTGGAAGTACATCGAGCGGCATGCAAAAGATCAGGCAGCCAAACCGGCGAAAATCGAATTCACCGACGATCTGGGAAATAGCAACACTCTGGATTTGACCGTGGAGCGCAGGGGCATAACCCGGCAAACCGTCTGCCGCTACCCGCCAATCAAGCTGCGCTTCAATAAGGAAACCGCCAAAGGCACGACGTTCCGTGGACAAAAGTCCATTAAAATGGTCACTCATTGTGACAAGGGCACCAAGTTTGTACAGTATTACGTGCTGGAAATGCTGGCCTATCAGATGTACAACCTGATCACCGACTTCAGTTTCAGAGTGCGCCCTCTGGCTATCACCTACGTGGATAGTGAAAGCGGCGATGCACAGGACCCGAAATTCGCTTTCCTGATCGAGGATGACAGCGATGTGGCCAAACGCAACGGCCAGGAAAAGCTGAAGATCGCAAAAACCAAACCATCAAAGCTCGATCCACAGATGGCAAGCTATTTATCTCTGTTTCAATACATGATCGGGAATCTGGACTTCACACCACTGAGGGGACCTGAACCGGCTAAATGCTGCCACAATGCCAAGCTCATCGGACAGGATCCTGAAAATGGTCCTATCTATCCCGTCCCCTACGATTTCGACGCCGCGGGCCTGGTCAATGCCCATTATGCTGCGCCGCCCGCCAATTTGCCGGTGAGATCCGTGACGCAACGGCTCTTTCGAGGATTTTGCAGGCATAACGACACCTTGCCGGAAGCAAGGCAGCGATTCCTCGACAATGAGCAGGCGATTTACTCGCTGATCAATAACGAAACCCGGCTCAGTTCGGGCTCACTAAAAAAGGCACTCAAATTCATGGATAAGTTCTTTGTCACCATGAAGAGCGATAAGGACTTCAATAAAAAAATTATTGGGAAATGCAGATAGGAATGGGTTCTGGCACCACTGGTTGCGGGGATGCTGCTGTGGCATCCGCAGTTTCCCCATTACCTGCACCAGACGCCGCATCCACGCCGGCTTCCCTGCTTGCTTCAGCGACCGGCGGATGCACCAGGCGTTCCAACCGCTCCTGCAGGTAAGGGTTATCCGGATCGGCTTCGATGACCTGCTCCAGATAAGGAACCAGTCCTTCGCTGTCGGAAGGCAGCGCCAGTTTACGATTCGGATACCCGGCGAACAAGCCATCAGGGGTAATTTCGAGGTAAGCGATGTGGCCGCCATAAGCTGCGGCAATACCCGAATCAATCATTACAACTCCTGCATCGTAACGGGGCCAGATCACACCGCTTGTCGGAGTGTGGCCAACCACGATATGCCTGGCCTCATGATGCTGCAGGATGGCGTCAACAGTCTCTTGCGGTGCCTGGGGTTCAACACCTGACAAACCGCGGTACCACAAGGGACCGTTTTCATCATCAACAATACCCGCGTTTCTCGGGTCAAAATGACTCAAAGTAGATCGCACCATTTTTGTGATGGACTCCAGGCTGTTCTGGCAGTAGTAACCGCTGATGCCGCCATGCAGGAAAATCGTGTCATTGATCTTGATGGCTACTTTCTGATCCAGAACCCAGTTTGCATATTTGCCCTCCGGGTTCCAGGCTGGATCCCAGGCCTGGCGGTGCTCAACCCAGCCCAGCGGGAACTTCTGATTCCACTCCTCGCGGTAATTCTCAGGCAGGGCAGCGAAGCCCTCGGGATCCTGGGCTGCAAGATTCTGCATGGTCATCTCGAAGTAGCGGTTGCGCAGGTTGTTTGAACCACGGTCGACAAAAGCCTGGTACTCCCCCGGATGGGTGTATCGAAGATCACCATACATATTCATCGCTTCGTGATTGCCGATCAGGCTATGGACCCGGCCACCCTTGCGTTTGGCCTGTTTTTCCAACTGACTGATGTGATCAATGATTTTCAGCGTATCAGGGCCGCGATCCGGGATATCCCCGGTCTGTACCAGGTGGGTTTTGCCGCCCGACCATTTGCCCTTCTTGTCGACCAGGCCGGCGGCGCGCAGCGCTGCAATGTAATTTGCATAATCACCATGCAGGTCCCCAATGGCAATAATCCGATCAACGCCTTGCCAGTGGAAATCATCGACTTCCCGTGCGTCAGCTAATACCACACTGGAAAAAAGAAGCAAAATCAGAAAAGTATGTTTCATGGGCAATTCCGAATATCAATGAATCGATGGACAAAATCATAACCGGTTTGAACCGCATAATCGATTCACTTCGCAATCCGGCCGCCTGAGACGCAGGTGATCACATGAATGCGGTTTGCGGTAGACGGCTTATATTGCCTTGTATAAACTAAAAGGTCGCCTTTGTAAGGCTTATTCTCCCAAACCAGGAAATATTTCGATGACTACAAGAAATGTCCTTTTGTTGATTCTTTGCGCCCTTTTCAGCCTTGCGGCTGCAACCGTTCATGCCAAAAAACAGGAACTTCCCGATATTACCGTGGACGGCCTGCATCGCGTTCCGGATTCCAGGCTGGCTATCGTTTACGCCGAACCCGGCGCTGACCTGGGCCCGTACAATCGCATCACTCTCCTTGATGCCTACGTTGCCTTCAAAAAGAACTGGGAGCGGGATCAGAGGAGGGGTTCCGCCCAAAGCCTGCGGCTGTCTTCGAAGGATGTCGAAAACATTAAAAATAACCTCTCCGCAGAATTCCAGGAGGTATTCAAGAATGCGCTGGTGGATGCCGGATACGAACTGACAGACGAAGTAGCCGATGATGTGATGATCGTCAGGCCGGCTATTATCAACCTGGATGTCAATGCGCCGGACACAATGTCGGCTGGAAGATCCACAACTTTTACTGCATCAGCCGGAGAAATGACGCTCTACATTGAGCTATATGATTCGGTAACTGGCGATATCATGGCCAAAGCCCTGGACCGCAAAACGGACACCAATTCAGGCTTTTACACCTGGAGCAACTCGGTCACCAACAGGGCCGCTGCACAGCGCATCCTGAAGGGTTGGGCAAAAATCCTTGTCACCGCGCTTAATGAAGCAAAAGCATACAATGCCAACGCAGGCGAAGATTCCTGAGCAGCATACAGCTATTGATATTTGACCAGCGCTACCGCACAATCTGCGCTCCTCAAATTGAATGTAACAACGGAGAGAAAATCCATGAGATTTAAAATTATGTCGCTGCTGATCGTATTCGCACTTTTCAGCTTTGCTGGAAATGTTTCAGCCTTAGAGGACATCGTGAATGACGTTCAGAAAGGATGTGGCGCTGAAATCGAAAAATACTGCAGCCAGGTCACCCAGGGTGAGGGCCGGCTTCTTGCTTGCTTCTATGCGCACGAAGACAAACTGTCCGGCCAATGTCAGTATGCCCTGTACGATGCGTCCGCACAGTTGGAGCGCGCAGTCTCTGCGCTGAACTACGTCGCCAGCCAGTGCGAGGATGACATGGTGGCCCACTGCGCCAATGTCCAGCTTGGTGAAGGCCGTGTAATCGAATGCCTGAATTCAAACTCTGAATCCGTGAGCACCGCCTGTAAGCAGGCAATGGCTGACGTTTTTGAATAAGTGCTAATGTCCTGTCACGCGTATATGTGTGACAGGACACTAGTCAAGCCGGGAGATTCTGTCGCCAGGCCAAAAAACAGCCGGCGTTGATTGTGACGCCGGCTTTTTTGTTTTTGCACCCCCAGGTGTTGCTGATTCCAGTAATAATCCCTGTTTTTTGCTGAATGGTTCGATCAGCCCGATAAACGGTAATTGCATTGACCGCCTTACAGTAATTCATTGTTTATACTATATGCAGAGCGTTTATTGCATAACATTGTGGTAAGGCTCGAAGGAGCGTTTCAAACAACGCCGGTCTGGAAAAGGTAAATTTTTTCTGTGCTGGCAGAGTCAAAAGGATTTGGCCCGGCGAATCACGCTGTGCGCAAAGGACTGCCGGCAACAGGCGGTCGTCTCCTCACGGTAACGACAGTAGTATTGCACCAGGGACTGGTCGCGCGAGCCGCAATTGTGGCCCGGCAAAATCTGTGATTTGGATTCTGCCACTCAATTCAGGGAAGAAATAACACACGCTTCTTGCATATGTCAGGATATGAGAGCTGTTAGGGGGATTATATGAATAAAAATTACAAATTTCGTTGCCAGGGAATAACCCTGATTGAGATTTTGCTGGTAATGGGCTTGTTGGTGATCATCGTGTCATTCGCCTCACCGTCCATCAGCAGCGCCACGACCAGAGCGGAAATGCAAGCAGTGGCTGAGAACATCCAATACTCTATTCGAATCGCACGTAATACGGCACGGATGACCGAATCTAATGTCAACTTGAATGTGCACACAGATCCAGATGCCAATAATCATCGAATCTCATTTTCTGTTTCCGACAAGGCCCTGGCTGCCATCGGTCAAACGGGCTTGCAAGAATATCCGCTGGACGGAGATTTCGTTCTATTATCGGACTACGAAACATACGAATTTGATGGCAGGGGGATGGTGAAAAACCCGGGCCAGATAATCCTTACAGCCAGGGGAGATGAGTCAATTACGACGAGTTTCAATGTGGAATAGTAAAGCAACAGCGCAATCATGCTCGGAAAATGCAGGGGGAAAATGCATGGGGGAAAGAACAGATACAAAGGACAAAACAGCCGCTTCGGCCAGGCTTGCACAATTTGGGCTGACGGTTGTTGAACTGCTGATCGCGTTCAGTGTCCTTGCGGTGATCTTTTTACTCACCGCGCCCGGCGTCTCTGGCCTGGTTCAGGAACACTACCTCAAGCGCACCAGTAACGACCTTTACGTCAGCTTGAGCCTGGCCAAGAGTGAAGCAGTAAAGCGCCACAGCACGATCAGAATTTGCCCCTCTTCAGACGGCATTTCGTGCCGGCAGGATGGCGACTGGAACAAGGGCTGGCTGGTGTTCGCAGACGATAACGTTAACGCTTTACCGGAGGACATCGAGATCATTCAGGTTTTTGGACCTCCGGGCGAAAGGGTCCGGATTCATGCAAAAGGGGTGCTCGCGGGTACCGTGAGTTTTACCATTGCGGGTCTTTCGGGAAACGAAGAGTCGGATACAGGTGAAATCAAAGTCTGCAAAGCATCATCTGACTCGGGTTTCAGGAAAATTACCGTGGATAAGGAAGGCTGGTTGACAATAATCAAGGCAGATACATCATGTGACGCTGGATGACAGACATTTAGTCTGATCAAAACAAGGTCTGCAAGGGGACTGAAGTATTTGACCTGTTGTTAAAAAGGGTTATGTACGAAGAAGGGATAGTCCTGAAGGCGATATTGAAAATTTCGCCAAGTGAGAGCAGACCATGAAAAAGACATCAAAAGCTCCAATCGGAGCAGACAGCGGCCTGAAACCCAGGCATTTTGGCGGCAAATTAATCGATCCCACCCTGTGCGAACACCAGTGGAAGGAACGGGAAATTTGGCACCAGGTATTGAAAAACGAAGGCAAGACCATCTGGAAATGTCCGAAATGCGACTCCATCACCAGCACCTATGCATGGCATAAACCGGAGTAAGTCACTACTTCCGCTGATTGTTTAATCTCGGGGCCACTCCTCCGGAGTCAATCCTCCGGAGCCAGAGTAACGCTCAGGCCGTCATGTTGAGGCTGAAGAATGAGCTGACAGCTCAATCGTGAATTGGGCTGGAAATGGTCCAGAAATTCGAGCAGTTCTTCTTCATCCACATCTTTCGGCGGAAAGCGCTCCAGCCACTGCTCGTCCACCCAGACGTGACAGGTTGCACAGGAACACATGCCGCCGCAAAGAGCTGCAACACCCCAATCCTGTTCACGCAGAACTTCCATCAGGCTGTCATCAGGGCGAGCCTGCAGTTCGTATTCCTGGCCTTCCAGGTCTATGGCTTTGAAATTAATCAAGACGGTTCCTTGAAAATCAGCAAAATTCATGTCGCCCGAAGCGGCTGCCCACCCCGAAAACGGCGCCTATTATGCGGCCTAGGAGGCTGTGCGGTAGAAAGTATTCCTGCGGCCGGAAAAAACAACAGTCTGAAGTGAAATCAACCGTGATCTTCTTTCAGTTGCTTCACCAGCGACACGGACATCAGAACGCCAACCACGATCAAGGGCAATGAGACAATCAAAGTGGCTGATTGAACGACCTTTAATGCGGTCGTTTGCACTGCCTTGAATTCATCTATGAACATCAAGGTGAGCGGCAACACCGCCAATGCAAATGCCCAGAAAACCCGGTGCCAGCGATCGGGATCCTGACCGACCGGCAGGCGACGTGTAGCAACTGATGCCAGAATATAGGAAGCGGAGTCGTAGGTGGTGGCGGAAAATACCAGGGCAATCACGGCATAAACGACGATGACTGCCGCTGCCAGGGGCAACTGGTCCAGAATGGCAACGATTGCCGCCGGCCCACCCTGCTCTGCAATCATCTGCGTAACAGCCACGGTTCCACTCAGCTCCAGGCTCAATCCGAAATTGCCGAAGGTCATGTAAAAAAAAGCGGCGCCCAGGGTACCGTAGCCGATCATGCCGAATATGACCTGCCGAATACTTCGACCACGCGATATGCGTGTGACAAACAGTCCCACGAAAGGCGCATAGGCAATCCACCAGGCCCAGTAAAAAATCGTCCAGTCTTCGACAAAACCCGAAGTCGTAAAGGCGTCAGTCCAGGAGTTCATGCGTACGAAATTCTGTACCATCAGCCCCAGGCTGTTGACCGAAGTTTTCAACAGGAACACGGTTGGACCCGCCACCAGCACAAATCCCAGCAACAGGAACGCCAGCCACATGTTGAAATCACTCAGACGCTTGATGCCTTTTTTCAGGCCCAGCCAGACGCTGATGGCGAACATGATCACAGAAACGGTCACGACCGCTAGTTCCATCGTGAAATCCGCCTCCAGTCCGGTAACCCGGGCGACGCAAGCCGCGATCATCGGCGTTGAAAACCCCAGCGAAGTACCCGCGCCGCCCAACAGGCCGATCATGAAGAGCCAGTCGATCAGGCGTTCGCTGCGCGTTTCCTGTTCTCCGCCGAAAAAGTAGTGGCAACTGGTACTCAGACGCAAAAAGGAAATTTTCTTTACGTAATACGGATAGGCAATGGCGATGGTAGGCAGGCAGTAAAAAGCCCAGGCAGTTGGGCCCCAATGAAATATGCCGTAAGTCGAGGCCCATTCGGCTGCATCCACCGAATAGGGTTCTGCGCCAAATGGCGGGGCGCCATAGTAGTATCCCCACTCAATCGGCGCCCAGAACATCAGGCCGGCGCCCACACCGGCGCAGAACAGCATCGCAGTCCAACTGAGCGTACTGAATTCAGGCTGCTCATCATCCGCGGCCAGGCGGACTTTGCCATACGGCCCCAACGCCAGCCACGTGAGCAGGATGATGACCGCCAGACCGGCTGACAGGTAAAGAAAGCCGAAATGGCTGGTCAGCTGTGCGTACATGCCGACCAGGAGGTCGCTACCGCTTTCCGGAAACAGGACCAGGGGGATACAAACTCCAAAGATGATGGCAATCGAAGCGATAAAACTTGGCCAGTCGATTTTGTGCTTCATGGCTGCCCCACGGTTATGCGCCGGCGCCCGGGGCCCAGCAGGTCGCAAAGCCTTGCATCAGGGGGCTGCATCGCGCCTATGCTATCACCCAATCCCATCACCATCGGATTTCCGCCATTGTAGGCCGGCCACTCCGGACGGTCCGGAATGTTGGGATCACCGCTGCGGGCGAACTGTACCCAGTAATCCATCACTGCATCGGTCAGGGCATGATCAACGGCCTCACTCGGCAGCCAGTCATCGTGCATGCCAAAAACGTAAGGAATTTCGGTGCCGTGATAGGCGCCCAGTTTCTCCCCCCCGGGGCCGGGCCGCTGACGTGTGAAGTAATACACCCAGGCCCGCCCACCCAACTCGTTTGCCCTGGCAGCAAAATACCTCGCAGGGCACAGCATGTTCACGGCGGTTCGCAGGCGGTCAAGAGAATGCCGGACATCCGATTCACCCGCAACCTCGACCAGCAAGGTCTCCTCGTTTCCCGGCGCATTTTCTGCCACCCATCGGCCAAGATCTTCCTGCGTTGAGTTTTCATCTATGTACATGTACCACTCATCAGCGTTGGTGCCGATCAGCACGTCTATGCTGGCTGCATCTGCCCGCTTCAGGGATTCAATCGGGCGTGCTGACATGGTCAGATCATCAATAACGGCATCGAAATAAATCCCCTCGAGTTCCGATGTGGCTGCCTTAAGTACGTCTTCGGCCGGGATTTTCCTCAGTCGTTCAGCGTCCAGTTCGCCTTTGATGTCCAGGCTGTCAATCAGACGGGCACCTGTTTTCTTTTCATCCGCCAGAGTCCGGCGTTGTTCCAGCGAGCCGCCGGGACTTTGAGCTATGATGCGGCGATAGAGACGGTCTCCGGCCATTTCTGCGGCCACCCAATCCAAGATATCTCCTGCACCTGAGGACTCCCCGATTGCGGTTATGTTATCCGGGTCGCCACCAAATGCTGTAATATTTTCGGCCACCCAGCGAATGGCCATATACGTATCCAGCCATCCGAAATTGGCAATCGGCTCACCTTCACCATTATCCATCAAAGGATGGGAGAAGAACCCGAACGGGCCCAGGCGGTAGGCGATGCTTACCACAACTACGTCCTTTTCCGCCAGGCGCGTGCCAATGTAGTTGGGCTCGTATGACCAGCCACCCTTGTTGCTGCCGCCATGCACCCAGACCATCACCGGTAGCCGGGCCTCCGGGTCCAGTTGCGGCGACCAGATATTCAGGAAAAGACAGTCTTCGCTGACCCCGTTCGGCCTGGCGGCGACCTCCGGGCCATGGCCGAAAGCGGCGGCGACCTGGGCATACCAGTCGGTAGAATACGAGGTTTGCATGCAGGCCGAAGCGAATTCGGCAGCCAATTGAGGTCCGGTACGCGGTGTGTTGGGTCGCGGGGCCCGCCAGCGCAAATCATCAACGGGTGGCGCGGCAAAAGGCACGCCTTTGAATACGGCAATCCGGCCTTCGTCATCTTCCCAGGCGCCGTGCAGTTCCTCACCATTTGCGAAGACCACAGGCCCTGATAGCTCATCCTGTGAACAGCCGGAAAACAACAGGGAAATCGCAAGCACCAGTAGAACAACAGGCGTTTCGGATTTCATTCGCATCAGTTGGAAACCGGGGCCGTTGCAACGACAACGCAGCCGCGAAAACCGCCTTGCTCAATCAATTCGTGCGCGTGCACAATCTCGTCCAGCGGCACAACATGAGTGACCCGGTGCTGCAGGCGATTTTCACGTAGTGCGCTGCCAATATCATCTATCGCCGCCTGCTTTGCGGATTCAGGCATCGCGTAAACGATCACCAGGCGGAGCAACAAATCCATAAACATCATCTGGTAAAAGGGTAATTTCGGCTCGGTGACCACGGTGGAACCGTAAGTCACAATGGTGCCGCTGGTTCGAATCATGTCGAGAACCGATGGCAGGTTAACGCCAAATTCCACATCGATGACCCGGTCTACCCGGCTGCCGGCGTTAGCTGTAACAACCTGCGCGGCCCAATCATCTTGCCGATGGTTCACAACCGAAGCTGCACCGGCATCCAAACACATAGCAGCGTCGGCCTTACTGCTGGCGGTCGCAATTACTTTGGCGCCGGCCTGCGCCGCCCACTGGACAGCGTAGTGCCCCACCCGGCCCGCACCGCCGGTCACCACGACCGTTTGTCCGTCCACCGGGCCGTCAGCAAACACACACCGATGCGCAGTCATCAGCGGAATGCCGATACAGGCGCCCACCTCGAAGCTGGCGTTATCGGGCAAGTTCACGGCACGGCGGTTTTCCACTGCCACGAATTGCGCAGCGGTTCCAAAGCGGCGCTCATGCTGCGCCTGGTAAACCCAAACGCGCTCACCTACACGCTCGGCCGGCACACCCTCACCCACAGCCTCAATCACACCTGCCCCATCGCTGTGCGGAATGACCGGGCCCTGGTCCAGCAAGTTCGGGGCAGATCCCATGCGTTTCTTCACATCCGAAGGGTTGACCCCGCTGGTGGCCAGTCGCACCAGAACCTCGCCTGCTGCCGCTTGCGGTTCTGCCTGTTCGCCGACCAGCAGCACATCCCGTGCGGAGCCAAAAGATTCAAACCATGCTGCTTTCATTATCAATTCCTGTCTTGTTTTGAATCAGTCCATCACATTGGACATGGATTCGGTATGACCATCAACGCTCATGGCCTGGCCCGAAATGCTTGCGCATAAATCGGAAGCCAGGAACACCGCCATGTTGGCCACTTCATCGGCCGAGACAAAACGGCGCAGTGAAGTCTGGCGCTGGTACGCTTGCCGAATTTCATCAGGCGTTTTGTTGCGCTGCGCGGCGGCACGTTCGATCACCCGCTCAATGCGTTCGCCATCCACACTGCCGGGGCAAATGGCGTTCACCCGGATACCCCAGGGACCCAGTTCCATTGCCAGGGTCTTGGTCAAGCCGATGACGGCCCACTTACTGGCTGAGTACGGCGCTCTCATCGGGCAACCAAACAGGGCGGCCGTGGAAGAAATATTGATGATGGAGCCTGCACCGGCCCGTTTCATCATCGGCACCGCCAGCCGCGTGACATAAAATTGACCACTGAGGTCAACCGCAATCGTACGATCCCATTCTTCCGGTGAAATATCCTCCAGGTTCGCCACGGGCCCGCCGATGCCGGCATTGTTGATCAGGATATCAAGACGCCCATAAAGTTCCGACAAGTCTTCAAACATGGCGCCAACCTGTGCAACGTCGGCTACATCAGCCACGCTGGCGCTGGCGTCGGGATTATCACAAAGAAAGCCATCAATCGCCGCCCTGTCGATATCGCAGACATGTACCGAGCAACCATGTGAAAGAAATTTTTCGGCAATGGCCCGGCCGATGCCGGCGGCGCCCGCTGTTATCAGGACCACCTGATCGGTGATCGATGCGTTTTCAAACTTGACTGGCATGAATAGGGTTGACTCTGTTAGGGCCTGTTAACACTTGCCAGGTCGCCGCGTTGCAGTCCCAAATGGCTCCAGGTATTGCTGCGCCCCGTCCTTCATATTATCCGTTATCGCAATGGCTTGACGCGCCTCGAGATCAAAATATACGCAAATGGATTCCAGCGTGGCAACCACTTCATCTTTGGCCAGGTCGAGCATTTCGTACAGCACCGTGCATGATTTTGTGCCAATTTTTTTCAGGTATGCCCGGATTTCCAGTACATCCCCGGCAGAAACTTCCGACTTGTATTCGATCACGTGACGCACATCAGCCCAGCCAAATTTCCTGGACTCATGCCCGGAAATCGTCCAGCCAAACACGGTGAACAAAAAGTGATAGGAAGCATCATCAAACATGGCGACATAAAAGCGCGTGGTCATATGACCCATCACATCGCATTCCCAGGGTTGCGCGATGCTCTTGTTGACCACTAACATTTCAGCACTTCCATTCCGCCAACAGGCAGGTTTTCGGCATCAGGCATGTTTATTCAGTCCCAGTGTCTGCCGGGCTTGTTCCGGCGTTTGAATTTCCGCGCCCATCAGGCGCACGATCTGGCAGGCCCGTTCCACCAACTGGGCATTGGATGCGAAAACACCCTTTTCCAGGTACAGATTGTCTTCCAGGCCAACACGCACATTACCCCCCAGCAGCATCGCCTGAGCCACCATCGGCATTTCCATCGCGCCAACGGCAAAGCCGGCCCAATTGGCTCCGGCAGGAAGTTGATCCACCATGGTTTGGAAATTCCGGGTGTCAGCTGCAGCGCCCCAGCGGATTCCAAGACAGATCTGGAACAGCGGCGGTTGATCCAGCACGCCTTCGGCCAGCAACTGCCTGGCGAAAGACAGATGTCCGAGGTCGAACACTTCCAGCTCCGGTTTCACGCCAATGGCTTGCAGGCGTTCTGCGCCCAGCCGCAACATACCCGGTGTCGAGATGTAAACGTAGTTACCCTCGTCATAGTTGAAAGAGCCACAATCCAGGGAACAGATTTCAGGCAACAATTCCTCCACGTGCCGCATCCTTCGGCCTGTCCGACGAGATCCGTATCGTCTGTCAGATCCAGCGGCCGGTCGTCCG
>PVMK01152956.1_pt1 | contig 66811 bp, 59 predicted proteins | sample 1853481 | NCBI WGS metagenome assembly PVMK01 (sample SAMN08533507, study PRJNA380276) | Marine sediment metagenome, whole genome shotgun sequencing project.
TTCCTAGTGTCCTGTCCCAGAGATAACTTCACATTTCCACTGGCCCTCGCGGCCGCTGGCTGCGTTGTAGCTCATCGCAATAGCTAGCTATTACTCCTCGCTACGCCTTGCCAGCGACCACGATGCCTCACCGCGCAGTCCCGGGCAGTTGTTACCAGCGCCGGGGGAAATAAGTAAACTTATCTCTGGGACAGGACACTAGGAACTCAGCGATGATAAGCGCCAACCGATCTCCTGCAAGGCTCCAATAGCACAAATTACGTGTTTTAGACTCTGTGTGGATCTGATCCTTCCCGTTGAGCGCCTGGCTGTAGCCTTTTGCCCGCCCTGTGGCCCATGGCCAAGATGTCCTGAATGTCCGCCGCCCTGGGGTCAAGGACTGCCTCGGTAAATGATCGCAATGGCTTCTCTCGAAGGCCGTGGATCCATCTGGCGGTCGATACGTCATTAGTTTCTGTCAAATAGGTCTACTCTTGATAAATGGCCTTAAAATGGGCGTATCAGACGAGGTACGCAGCGAATGCAATCAGGCGTTTGAATATGCGTCGTAAGGTTACAAGGACCAAGACCATATTCAGCCACCATTGTTTGGCATAGCCGCATGTTTCATGGAGGTGTCACGACGTTCTTGGGTTTATCTGCATCAACATGCACATGATCAAGGGCGGCTATTCCGGTAGACATATTTTTCGTTGTTCTGAGCCTTGCCGTTGTTAGTTTATTCGTTGGGTCATTCGCATGATCTAGCCTGATGGGCGCAAAAGAATGTTAAAGAATATCTTCAAGATTCTGGTGTTTTAATTGTTATTCCTTGTCTTTATCCTCGCGTAGCTCGACAGAAAAAGCAGGAGGAATCGTGATGAAAAACTGCAGTCGTAGTATTGGTGTATTGATTTTTCTTGTACTTATTGCTGTTGTGCTTCCCGCGGTAGCAGCAGAGAAGAAGAGATCGCGGTGGAATCCTTTCGGAGGCATCACCGAATCGATTGATGAAGCCAGGGCGGAAATTCAGTCACTCAATCGGGAAATAAGTGATACGAAGAGGGAGGTCAGCAATACGACTGGGGAAATCAAGGCGGAGGTCAGCAATACGACTGGAGAAATCAAGGCAGAGGTCAGCAATACGACAGGGGAAATCAAGGCGGAGGTCAGCAATACGACTGGGGAAATCAGGGCGGAAATCAGCGATACGACTGGGGAAATCCAAGAAACGAATGAGACAATCGCCGAGACCCTTCAGATGGCCGAAATGATTAAAGCGATGACACAGCAGTCATCTTCCGCCGGCACCACGACTCTTACTTGTGAGGGACGCTCTTGTGAAGGACAAGCGCAGTCGGCGCGTGTGCGTGCGGAAACGAACGTATTTCCCGTAGCAGCTAAATCTGCAGACGCATCAATCAGGAAGATAAGTGATGAAGAAGCCGCGAAGACAATTGCCGCCATGGACCCAGAACGGCGCGCTGCATTCGACTCGCTGCCACCGGAGATGAGAGAGCAGGTCCTGGAAATACTTGCCCGAGAAACGCCCACGAAAGGTCAGTAGGCAGACAGATTTTTCGGGTATTTCCACTAGTGGCAAGCGCAAGATCTTTGGCCCACTCGCAGCGTTAGAGATTTCGGTTGTTGCATCAAATTTCCTTCGGTCCAGCATCGGAGGAATTTCTTCTGGTTCTGCTGGCCAATGATCCTGGCGGTCTGATGGGGCTGTATTCTTCCAGCCATTGTTGTATGACGACACGCGCTGCGGTCGTTGATCCGAACAACCGTCGTTCCAGACAGGTCGTTCGGTGTCTCTCAAGATGACTTTACCGCTTCGCGTGAATCCCAGTGAGTGAAGCAGGTGACTAGAGCAGTTTCCCCTTCAATCTGGTCTGTCTCCAATTTGTGATACAGGACCCACCGCCGATTCGGGTCCTGAGCGAAAATGACGAGCTTGGGGCAATTTGAGATGGGAGGCTTGCCCGACATGAAGAGGTACATGCTCGTTCTGGTTGTTGCGTTGCCGAACTTCGGATTCGCCGGTCAAAATGTCGAAGATATCTTCGAACGTGCGAAAGCCTACACGGCCTACATCGAAACTCGTATCCAGATCCCCTTCATCGAGGACGATCAGAGTTCATTCTTCGGCGCTGGTTTCATCGTTGACCATGATCGCCACTGGATACTTACCAATGCACACGTGACCGGGCACTCCCCAGCCGATATCACGGTGACATTCGAAGATGGGCTGGAACTGGATGCCTGGCCAATCTATATCGACCCGTATCTCGATCTGGCAATTTTGGTATTCGAAGAAACGGATGAAGTGGCACGTGGGGAGGCGGTACTTGAATGCAAGGCGTTGCCGAATACCGGGCACCCGGTCGGCGCCTTCGGGCATCCAGAGGGCCTGAAATTCACTGGTACACGGGGCATTATATCGGGCGTCACTTCGATGTATGGTGCCGACTGGTTGCAAACGGATGCGCCGATAAACTCCGGGAACTCCGGCGGACCGTTGATCAGTCTGGAGACGGGTCGCGTCGTCGGTATCAATTCAGCCACCCTGATAGGTAGTAACGTTCAAAACACCAATTTCGCCGTGATGGGCACACAAGCCTGCTGGGTTCTCGAGTTATTGCGTGATGGCAAGGATCCACGTCCGCCAAAATTGGGTATCACCTTTTATTCGATCAATGATGAGCCATCGCTAACGGTTGCTCAGGTTTCTAATGAAGGTGCCGCCATCGGGTTTAAGCACGGCGATCGGATTATCGGCATCGGGAGAAAGGAACTCGAGCGGGCGACGGAAGGTGAACTGATACATCAGATGCGAGGAAATCTTTCCGGCCTGGTGCTCGAGATTGAGCGGGATGGCCAAATGGTTTCGTTGCCCGTTGTGCCAGATCCGCGTCCTGATGCCACCGTGCGTCGGGGTGTCTACGTCGCTGGTGCGATGTTTGCCCTCACGAACCACCTGGACGTGGAGAGTCTGGACGTCAACCCGGTCGTGATGGTGCATTACATCGAATCGGGGAGTATCGCCGAGGCCGCCGGCATCGAAACCTACGATCACTTACTAGCCGTTGATGGGCAAGCGGTGGATAGTCTTGATAGTTTCATCGATATCATCGAAACGCATGAGATTGATGAGTTGGCGAGCATGGCGTTCGTCCGTTTCATGGCGACGAGGAACCGCTTTCTTAGCGATGTTCTGGCCGATATACCTTTGGAAGACGCTCGAATCATCCGGTTCGATCAAGAGTCTAGCCGCGGCCTCGCGGAGGAGAGAGAACGCGCAGCTCGCGTAGCGAGCGGCCAGCCTTGAGGGGCTGCTTAAACCACAGGCTTGGAGCCACTTATAGAATCGGGTTTTTGCTATCCAAAGAAATGGGGCCCCTTTCATATCGTGCGGGCTAAACGAGGTCGAAGCTCGAGGGTAGATGTTCTGCGCTCAAATGATTATCTGCACTGATGCGGCCGAGTTCCGCCAGCCGTTCCATGTTGCCTGGCAGATGCATTTTCGAGAGTTCCTTCGACTCCCCAGCATCGAGCTCGATCCCCAGTTCCTTTTGTACCCAATCGTCTTCCAGCAATACGTTGTAGCGATGATACGTAATCAAAGGAACACCCGCGATGAGGTCGTCTCGAAAGTCTCCCACCTCACCATCAATGGCGCGGGAAGTTGGACTCTCCGACATCCACTGCATCATAGTTTCCACGAGATCAGACGCATCATTCATTATAGACAGCAGCGCGTTCAACGCGTGCTTTCCTGCAATTTTGGAGGGAGTTGCAGACGGGTCTACCCTGCCTGTGCCACAGGAGATGACGAGCATATTTTCTGCGCCGGTGGGCCATTGCAATCCGAAGCCCTTCAGCGTGGCTAGCTTGAACGCTTCGAGCGTCGGGTTGTTCGCCGTACTCACGCCACCATCTACGAAGGTCGCCACTTTTTCATCCGGGTGAACCTGAATCTCCACGGGGTCGAAATAGTGAGGCGCCGCCGTGCTCGCACGCACAACTTCCCAAAGCAGATAATCTTTGTTGGGGATCGCGCCAGAATCGCGGTCCGCGTCAAAGTATTTTCCTCGAGGATTGTTCGATAGTGGCCACTGGCTACCTGTGTCCATGCGCTTAGTCATGACGAGGAGCCCCGTCAGAAGCGCCGTCCCGCCTATGGTGGTCACGTCTCCAAGGAGATCCTTCAACGTTAATTCAAGCTTGTGCGAATCAAATATTGCACGAAATCCTGGCGGGCGCCACGGCTCGAACTTAAAGACCTGTCTCGCGAGATTATTGTATGTGGCTTGTATTTCCGATACAGACATACCGAGGGCCAGGGAGGAAGCAATAATGGCGCCGGTGGACGTACCTGCGATCAGATCGAAATAGTGACACAGACGAAATTCCGGGGCGTTATAGCGCTCACGCAGTATCGCCTCAATCTTGGCAAGATACTGCAGCGTAAGAATGCCGCGCACCCCTCCGCCATCTAGCGTTAAGATGCGCTTGGGCCTGCCGTCGTTCGCGTAATGTTCATCGCGTGTTTTTTTGTGATACGTGGTTTCGATGGTGGTGGGGTCGATAGTCACCACGTGATCGGGCAAGAAGGCGTCAGTATTTTCGGCAAGATCTGCGGTGCCTCCTCGGCCGTCTCTTTTTTGTTCACCATCCCAGACGAGCAGCATGAAGCGGTCTTCACGCGTACGCGTTTCCCGCTGCGCGGTGTCAAGCATCCATTGGTTATTGCGTTCGTAGAGATTGTCTGCCTTCGCCGCAGGGCCGAGCACGTCGTGCTGCAAACGCAATTCAGAATGCTTGAGCAAATGCGCAAAACGGTCAGCCCAATTTGTTCCAGGCAAGTGTACAGACTTTTCGATAAATGATTCAGGTTTGCTAGGCAGCATGAGAACTACCTGGGCTCCGCGCCTAATGCAGAGTTCGCCGAACAGAATGTCCGTACCGCGGCCCCCCCCGCATAGTGCGACGTCTCCAACCCTCACGTCCCAGGCTGCCAGCGCACGATCCATCGCTGCGCGTACAGGAATCTCCTTACTCGGAGGAAACCTCGGATGGGTCCGGTCCGGTGAGTCAATCATGTGCCCCGAGGACAGAAAGATACGTTTCGGTGGGTCTGTCTTAGGCACTAGAGAACCCTCGCGCGACAAGAGCTTGAGACGCGCGACGAGCCATTCATCGTGTTGTTCTCCATTATCTGCAACAGGGCCAGGCCAGCGACTCGGAGCCACAAGGGCTGGGAGGCTCGGCATCGGGTCACGTGGTCGCCCAATGTGCCGCGCTCGCCCGAATAAAAAGTATATACCACACCAACCTGTCACCCAAATTCGAACTCCTGCTAAACGATGGTCACGTAACGTAGGTTCATCGCTCAGAGGCCCAGATACCAAAGGAACACTGGCGCTGTTCACCACAACACCATCCGGCCGCACCGCGGGCTGGGATATCGCTCGTCATTGCCTGAATTTGGGGTCCCTGCAGAGGCATTACCCAATCAACAAAAAGCTGCGTAAACTAACATTTGAGCTGGATTGGTAATGTGGGCACGTGACGAAGATTGAGCAGCGATCATGGGCAGAATGACCGAGCGTAAATATTGCGCATTTATCAGCTATAACCAGCTGGACCGTGCAGTCGCACATGATATTCAGCGTAAGCTTGAAAAATACGTAGTACCACGGGCAATTCGCATGGACCGATCTGGCAGGGAGCTGGATCCTCAGCCCCTGAAGCCGGTATTCCGGGACCAGGACGAGCTCGTTCCGGGACCGGATTTGCCCGAACGACTCCGCAGCGCGCTAAAGGTATCGGAATATTTGATTGTTATCTGTAGCCCAAACGCCGTGAATAAAAGCGAATGGGTTGATAAAGAAATCATCGATTTCATTCAATTTCGTTCGCGAAGCAAGATTCTGCGAGTTGTTATCGATGGTGAGCCAAACGCTGAGAAACAAGGCTTATCGAGCGATATCGAATGCCTGCCACCTTCCCTGCGCGCGGAACAGGCTGCAGAGCCGCTCTGGATTGACTGGAGGGTGGATGCGAAGGGCGATAAACAACGGGTATTTCTACAACTTGTCGCAGCGTTACTGCAACTTGATTCTCTGGACGAACTGATCCGGCGAGATGCTCAGGCGCGAAGAAAGCGTAAGATTGCTACGGCCAGCACAGCTGTCGGTGTCGTCGCGTTGGTCTCTACATTGGCGTATTTAGCATGGGACATGACCTATTCTTCGGTTTCATTTCAGACTGCGCGTTTCAAAGAATTCTACGAAAAAGAGATAACGGCGTTTTTTGAGGACTACGTAGAAAGTGCGCGCGCCGAGGACATCAGTTATACGATCCTTGCTGCTGACGATTTGAATTCTGACGGGGTGATCGATTTTATCACTCTGAATCAGTCGACGGGGTTTTGTGGTTCTAGCGGGTGCGCTCAGGAAGCATACATCGGGAACGCATTCGGCGATTTTGAGCAGCTTGAGTACAATAGCGCCGGGGGTAATTCTCTGACTTTACGAAACTCCGAAGGAAGCTGGAAGGATATTTTTACGACGGATTCAGCAACCTTGACGAGCTACGCGGTACATCACCGCCATACCTACGCCGAGTCCCTGAACGCCTACCATCCGCTGGAGTCGTGGTTCTGCCAAGACATTAATTTCGAGTATTGCAGGGATCCACTCGTGTTTTGTGCTCATGGGCTGCCGGACGACGTTGAGCCCCGACTCGATGCGGCGGTGTACCGTACGCCTGACCTACGCGATAGTTCGCTGCGGCAAACGCCTGAGGGTTTCAGTTGGGCGCAGGCTGCGTCGCTTGACGGTAGCTGGTTCATGGTCCATTACAAGTTTGACGGAGTGCTCTACGTGCGTCGCGAAGACATGACAGGCAAACTGCCGTCAAAGCGTCTGTCCTGCGCAATGACCTGACTCACCCGAACCACTTGGCCGCTGCGCCTGAAAGAAAATAGGCAGCCCGGGCTGCCTTTTGCTAGGGACAGAAAGTGCTACCGATTCGTCATTTCCTGTTCGAGTTCCTGTTGGGTCTTATACGCCAGGAACTGCTCTTTTAGGACGGCTTCGTTGTCCGGAGACAGGTTAACCTCGGCAGCACTAATCAGACCTTGAAACAAGGCATTGGTAGACTCCGGACTCAAGGTAACAAAAGCACACATCATCTTTTTGCCATCGTCGTCTACACGAGCGAATTTAACCGCACGGGCGCCGGCCAGATTCTGTTGCGTAACCTGCTTGGAGACGCTTTCGAAGGTCCCGCCGGTGGAAGCCCCCTCATTCGTTGTGGTGACGCGTTCGTAGTTTTTGTCCATCGCCTTCACCTTGGATTCAATCTGGAAGGCCAGATTGGCCCTACCGTTTGCCGTCGCTTGTTTTTGTGCCACCGAGACATTGGAACCTGGAATGGCAACACAACTGGCAGCGGCGATACCATTTTCGATGACAGGATTGTAAAACCAGTCGGGATAAGGGTCAGCGGCCGCGGCCGTAGCCGTAGCCGTGGCTTCATCTTTGGCGGGGGTGGTGCTACATGCTGTCACTAGTGCACTTCCAGCGAGGATCATACAGCCAACTTTTAAAGCTTTCATAATATTCTCCCGATCTAAATGTTAAGGCGTTTCGCCTTGAGTTTGAACAAGCCAGGCATAAACATCGATTCCTGCTTGACCCTTAGCAAAATGCATGCCATTTACTCTTGCATGCAGAGACACGGCTGTGTCTTGTGTGATTACCGATACCTGATAGAGGTTGTCTTTCCGTTCAATGCTAATTAATTCTTCAGCGACCGAACTGTTTTTCGACTTTGCCAGCTCAATCAATCCGCGCTTAATGGCCAATTCTACCTTGTCAGATAGTAACCCACTGGCCACACGACCATTAACACTGCCTATGGCACCGTCAAAATCGGCGGTGCTTGGGTCGGTTAACCACGTTTCAGCCGGGACATTGGACAGCGCCGGCAGATCAGGGAAATTGACTCGCAGAAATAGTTGCTCGTTTTGCAGGCAGCTATCGGTGACTATGTAGCGCAAGGATGATACCTGTGCGTTTTTGTGCGGATCGATCTTCTCATCGCTGAGCAAGATGCGTATTGAACCCATTGATGAAAAACTGGTGTAGAAACGGTCGTTTGCCGTCACCGACAGGCCATAAATCGGCTCGATTTGTTTAATTGCGTTGTCGATCGCGACGCGATATTGGGCGGGCAAGGACGAACTCCGGTAACTTGTCCCCAGCAGGCTTGGCTGTTCGTCCAGGCCGGGCTCGCATAGCCATGCCGGTGTACAACGGTCTAACGCGCACTGTCCGAGCGAGCACTGATTGGCGGAAGGAATGTGATTCAGGCCGGCATAGCTGTATACATATCCCTGATAGCTGAATTCTTCGGCAAAGCGAACGGTCTGGCCGGCGAGTTGATAGGTGTTTTCCTGAATATCGACCGCGCGCTGTTCCGGAATTTCTGCTGCGCCCAGGTAGCTGGCAATGCTGCTCAGCGCGCGATGTCGGCTAAACTGCACCGGCTTACCACTGCCCACATCCAGGTCTCGGGCCAGGCCGATAGCGCCGACCTGACCTGATTGTGCGGGCTGATTAAACCAGCAGGGCACCTGTAAATCATCGTCTGCCAGCGCCAGTTGAGCGCAACCAGAGAACACCATGCTGCCAGCAAGCAGCTTGCTAAACACCGGTTTAAACACTGGTATAGAGCCCTTGGCGCTCCACGACACGTTTGAGATAGTTGCGCGTTTCTTCAAAGGGCAAATTTTGAATTAGCGTATCGTAAACTTGCGCAGGGCTCATGCTGTTGATGGTCGGTAGCGCTTTTCTCAGGTTACGATCGCCATTGAAGGATTTTGCAACGTTGCCAGAACCTGTGTTGTACGCCGCTATCACGCAGTAAAGCCGGCTCAATGGATCTTGAACGCCCTTCAAATAGGAGAAATAAAGAATATTGATGTATGTGGCGCCAGCCTGCACATTGTTGGCGGCATCAAAGAGATAGTCGGCGGAGAAAATTTGCTCTTTACCATAAAGGCGCTTGGCAACGTCCAGCCCGGCGGATTCCGGCACAATTTGCATTAAACCGTACGCGGGGATATGAGATCGCGCCATCGGATTGAACGCGCTTTCGGTATGCATGATGGCGAACACCAGGGACGGGTCCAGCTTGTTGGTAGCGGCGTTTTTCCTTACCAGCGCTTCGTATTTGGTAGCTCGACCAGCAATACTGTTCTTGGGCAGCTTGATGGTGACGATAACAGGCTGTGTTTTCGTTGAACCTTGAGGTCTTTTGGGCCGTTCTACAACGGCTTTTTTTACAAGTTCAGCCGCCTTTTCCTGAATCGTTTGTGGCGTTTCTTCGAAGAGTTCAGACAGGATTGCCAAGTTGCTTTGCTTGTCTTTCCCAGCTTCAGTGCTGCCAACTGCTTCAAGTACAGGGTCACTCTTGCGGGCATCATTGGGAGTTTCTTTCAGAATACGCAGAAGATTAGTTTCGACCAGCTTTTCGATTTTCTCATTATCGACACTTGGCTCCAACAGGCTTATGCGAATCTCATTGCTCTCGAAGTCCACCACCCGCTTGGTTTGTAAATCATCAGAATACTCGACCCAGATTTTCTTGTCGGTAACCTCGGCTTGATCCCAGTGTTCACCGATAGATTCTATGTACGCATGTAAGGCTTCGAAATAGGCACGCTTGTAGTCTTCGTATTCTTTTGCCTGTTGAACTTTCCATTCTTCAAATTCGCTTTGTTCTTTTTCCTTCGCAGCTGCACCGAATTGGCTGTCGATTTGCTGATCCATTTCAGCAAAAGCATCATCCATCTCATCAGCCAAACAATGGGAACCACCAAGCATTGATGTACAGATAATCACACGAGCAATTGTTTTCATTGTTGTACTCCGTCCATAACTGCAATTCAGTTACGTAGCGCTCAAGCTAACCGTTGCCCCAAACGTAACCTGTTCTACGACTGGCCGCGTAAAGGGTTCAATAATCTTATCTATTTCTTCCTTGTTGTAAACAACAATACCGCCTCGGAGGTCGGTTCAACATTGTTAGTGTCCAATTTTTTTCTCTTGAGCCCTCGTGTTTTAGCCACGCTGTTCTCGATATTGCCCGATAACACGTAGTATTCGCTGTCCGGGTCATAGGTGTAAGCCGGGAGACGATCCACCAGATCGTTGCGGCTGGCCAGCACCTGGAGACTTTCAATTCCATAGGGTGGATGAACAACAAAGTTCCCCAGCGAAACCCACTTATTTACTTCGTCAGCATTGACGAAATATACAAAGCGACGATCGTCAGGTGCGTCGGCGAGATCCAAAAGATAGGACAACTCATTCTCTTCGTTCTTGATATGCCCTGCCACAAAAAAATAACCCGGTTTATTTACCTTGAGCAGTACTGTCGCATACCTCTCATGCTCCTCATACCTGGATAAAGTATCCAATAGATAATCGTACCGCCTGTCGGGCGAAACTTGCGAAACTGCGCCCTGCCTCTGATCGATATCTTTCACCAATTCCTTGATTTTCGCCTGATACCAATTAAGCGACGACTCGGTATCAAGACTTGCCACACACAACTGCTGTTCCAACGCGGCATAACAGTCAAAATCCACTCCTATCAAAGGTAGATCGGTACTTGACCGGGTTGTACTGCTGAATCGATTCTCGCCCTTGTTATCCTCATAGCTCTGGGAATTACTTTCGATGTGCACAAAAATGCCAACGGCAAGTGAGCTTAAAGCCTCATTGCGAGCTGCTTCAACGTTTTTTCCATAGCCTTCTTCTGAAAGCACTCTGGAATCTGCAAACGGCGGAAAACAATAAAGGAGAACCAAAGTCAGGACAGTCGGAACCTGACCCAAATACCATCCACCGCTTTGTTCATCTCTAAACATGAATGACCGCTCCACACGATCGTGAGTCACCTGGCTTTTCAACCAACAAAGTCCCAACCGTTTTTGATGATTTTACGTCGACTTGTATGCTACTTATGACTAGCCGAAATTCAGCCCGAGTATTTTGGATGAGTGTTCTGGTGCATCGGGGGATTGGCTCAGTGAGGGTAGTCCGCGCATTGGCCATCTGGCCGGCCACCGAATGCGCCTCGTTGCCCGCCTCATCGAAGATACGCGAGATTTTCGTGCCGCCTCTGAGGGTCAGGTCGCGGTCTGCTTCGGTGTTCGTGGCCTTGAACGAACAGGTCGTCTTCTTACCGGAGTGTCGGCACGCCTGCAACTCGAAAAGGAACCCATCTGATTCCACAACCGATTCCGGCATAATCTCAACCTGCGGCGCGACCTTCGCCGCAACCTCAATCAGCTGCAGCTTAACCTCACTGGCTCGCTCACTCCGAATACGGACCGTCTCATGCTTTTCCTGATAGCCGGGTAGACTGAGGCGCAGGTTACGTGTCCCCGTTGCCAATTTATCGATGGTTAAAGGGGTGATTCCTTCACACGCATCGTCGATGAACACTTTTGCCCCACTGGGGGTGCTGGCGATGCTGATGGTTCCGGCGCTGGCTGCGCTGCCGTCAATCTTCGCGGGCACGAGGGTCGTTCCCTGGCCGGCAAGGTATACGCGGGCTATGGGACTCGCAGATACCCACGGCACCTGCAAATTTCCGGTACTTTCTGCAACGTACAGGCCGACATCGTTCAAAACATCCTGAATATCAAGACCAGGTCTTGGAAGTATCTCCAGAAGCGCTTCGGCATAGGGTGAATGTTCGCCGTCTCCGTCGCGTGCGAGGCTACCCGGGGCTGTTGCAAAGCCGATGATCGTGCCCTGCGAGGCCTGTACGCGGACCAGTCCTTTCGTCGCCCCCCGGGTACTGGCCGGTAACGGCGCGTCCCTGCAGGCGTCGAGCAGTACGACATTCAGAAGATTTCCGGCGGACTCCATTTCGCGAACTATCGCCTGCAGCGAATAGCCTTCGATCTCGACATCCTCCCGGGTGTTAATGTCATGCCCGATGGGCATCAGGTAATTTTGGCCAAGCGTTTCTACGCCGTGACCGGAATAGTAGAAAAGCGCAATCCCGCCGCTGCGCATCTTGCTGCGAAAGCTTCGGACTTGCCGGTGAATGCCCTTGCGATCCAGATCGAAATCCTCGACCACGTCGAAACCAAGTTTGTCCCGCAGTACGCCGGCGATTGCCTGTGCATCGTTGACGGGATTAGCCAGGCTGCCCGGTTCATAGGCTGAGTTCCCAATGACCAGGGCGACTCGATTTTCAGCACGGCTGACTCCCGCAGCCAGCAGCGTGAATACGATAGCGACCAGAATTCGCGAAACGCGTCCGGCCGTAGACGACTGGCAAGGGCAGTCTGTCGGAATTCCTGTTGCTCTCATGTGACTCTTGTTTTTGGTTATCGTCAACACTTGCGGATCGGCACCGCGATGCTGCCATTTGTGATATTACATCATATACTGGTCGTAGTTGCCCATTTGTCGGTATTGGTTGAATGACCCCGATAATACGGACAAACGGAGCCAAGTTTGCTGGAGACTCCCCGCACCGCCAGGTTCGAGAATGATATGAAACAGCCTGGCCACTCAAGTCTCCAGAGTAAATTCAGTCTGTACCTCGCCAGTTGGCGTCCCCTCAGCGGAGAAGCTGCGTTCCACCAGATTGCAGTGGCCGTGGCGATCGATCAGCAGCACGGTGGACGAACGGGTGCCGTAGGTGGGATGAAGGATGAATATTTGCCGGCTCACCGCCGGTAGATTCGTCGTGGCCTGGTCACCGCTCGGCTGGAGCGGGCCGCGGTTCGCTAACAGGGCGAACAGCTTCTCTGGCGCCGGATCACCGTCGGACAGCATCCGGGTCAGGTGCTCGGCGAGAAACTGCGCCTTGGGCCAGACCTGGTCCGGCGGGCTGTTGCTGATGGCGGTGACGCCAACCGACAGCACCGCATGATCTTCGCCAGCGATGCCTGGCGAGGTGAAAGTGTGCAAGTTGGCGGGGCTGCCGATCAGTAGCGAAAAGCCTGCGTAGTGGGCCTGGTTTGCGGCGATATCGCTCAGGTAATTCTCAATGTTCTGGCTTCCAAGCAACCAACCCTTCACCAGGTCGCCGCGGCTTTTCACCGGCGTTTCTGGCTTGGGCCGACCGCCGATGTTGGTCACCAGAGCGATCCGCCCGCTCCGTGAAATGCCGAGCCAGGTACCGCCGGCCTGAAGGTCTTGGCCGGCAAAGAGTTCCGGTGCATCCGGCCACCACTGTGCGGGCCGGGTGGGCCGGTTGTGCAGTTCATCGCGGTTCGCGGCGATGATCAGTGGATATTCAGGGTGAGCCCGCCAGGCGATGCCGATCAGGCACATCGGGTCACCGCGCCCAGTCTCGAACGGTGAACCGAGCCGCTGCCACGAAGTGCTCTCGATAGTATGGATCATTCATGCTCGCGACCGAAACGCTCTTGCCGGTCGACGGTGCATGGACAAACTGATGGTCGCCCAGATAGATCGCAACGTGATCAACTGACCGGCCTCTGGCGAAAAATAGCAGATCGCCGGGACGTGCATCGTCAAGATCAATACGCTTGGCTGTCTTAAACTGTTCGCCGGACGTTCGTGGTACCGTCAGCCCGGCCTTTCGATACGAGTAGTAGACTAAGCCGCTGCAGTCAAAGCCTTTTGGAGTGAAACCGCCATACCGGTAGGGTACACCCGTCATTTGCGCTGCCGTGCGGGCAACTCGTGACGGGACTGCAGCAACATCCGCATCGCTGGTTGGTGAAATCCGAACCGGCGCATCGTCGGCACTCACGGGCGCCTGATTTTGCCAGGAACAAGCGGCAAGCTGTACCAGGCAAATTGGTAGCAGCGCCACCAGGCAATAATTTCGCGGTAACTTCGTCATAATCTTCACTGCACTGTCAAACCGCCTGGTCCGTTAACCTAGCATGGCCGTGCGGACGTGTGGCGGAACCCGATCACAGAGGAGCAGCGTCGCGATCCCAGCATAACTCAACGCCGTGCCTTGAGTCGCCGACGCACTGGAACGATTTTGCAGGTTGCGAGCAGAAGCTTGCCAGTTTCGCGATAATACGCCGAGTTGTTTGTCGCGCCCCGTGTCGAAGGCCGCAGATCCTGCCGTTTGTGATCCGCCGTCTCGCCGGATCAATGTTACGCCGTCGGTATTGAAATTGTGTTTGCAAATTCGTTAAAGCGTTCGATCCTGGAGAATGTTCGTCGCCATCCGGTGCTTGCCGGGCTTGCAAGCATTGCCATCGTATTCAGTATCTACCTCATCTATCTGGACTGGCATATCACCAGCAAATTCGAAGGCCGCCGCTGGAATCTACCCGCGCAGGTTTATGCTCGGCCACTAGAGCTTTTTGTGGGACTGACACTCAACCGTGTTCGGTTCGAACAAGAACTCAGCAGGTTGGGATATTATCGTGCCGAAAAGCGTCTTAAACCCGGTACGTTCCGAGCGGGCCGCGACCAGGTTGAGCTTGTCACCCGCGAATTCGGATTTTGGGATGGTTTGCAGGAATCAATGCCGCTCGTTGTCGAGTTTCAGTCGGGACGCATCAGTCGCTTAACCGGCACTCGTGGTGCGGTGCCAATAGTTCGCGTGGACCCGTTGCTGATCGGGAGCATTTTCCCGGGCAGTGGCGAGGATCGGCTCGTCCTGAGTCCGGATGAAGTGCCCAACGTGCTGACCGCGGCACTTAAAGTTGTCGAAGATCGGCGCTTCGATCAGCATCATGGTATTGATCCGGTGGCCATCGGTCGGGCCTTCATTGCCAATCTGCGCGCGGGCGAAGTGACGCAGGGCGGAAGCACCCTGACTCAGCAGTTAGTGAAAAGTTACTTTCTGGATAACCGGCGCACGCTGTCACGCAAAGTTCGAGAAGCTATTATGGCGGTAATTCTCGAAGCCAGGTTTGCTAAAGACGATCTACTCAATGCGTATGTCAATGAAATATACCTCGGGCAAGATGGCCGGCGTGCAATCCACGGATTCGGCCTTGCCAGTCAGTTTTATTTTAGCCAACCCTTAGCCGAGTTAGATCTTCACGAGATTGCTCTCTTGATCGCGTTGGCCCGCGGCCCGTCCTACTACGATCCCCGACGGCATCCGCAGCGGGCCCGCGACCGGCGTAATTTGGTTCTGAAGTTGATGGCAGATTTCGAGATCATTGATGAGGAAGCAAGTCGTCGTACATCAGTTCGCGGATTGGATGTCGTGGATCGTCGCAGCGAAAGAGCGAGTTACTATCCTGCGTTCATGCAGTTGGTGCGCCGACAATTGCACGAGCAGTACCGCGAGGAGGACCTGACGAACGAGGGCCTCACAGTCTTTACCACGCTAGACCCATTGATTCAGGCCAGTGCCGAGAGGAAGCTCGCTGAAGGTCTGGAAAGACTGCAGCGTCGGGCCGCGGCCGCCGAACCCGAGCTAGAGGGCGCAGTCGTCGTGACCAGCACGCAAAATGCCGAAATTCTGGCGATAATGGGCGGCCGTCGCGTTGGCTACGACGGGTTCAACCATGCCCTGGACGGCCGACGACCCATTGGTTCCCTGGTTAAGCCGGTCGTCTATCTTGCGGCTTTACAGACCGGCGAATATAACCTGGCAAGTCTTGTGGAAGACGCCCGAATCGAAGTACCGCTCGAAAATGGTGATATTTGGCAACCAAAGAATTTCAGTGGCGAAGCGCACGGTAATGTCACACTGATCCGGGCGCTGGCTGAATCTTTTAATATGGCGACGGTTCGACTTGGCATGGAGGTTGGCGTTAACGAAGTTGCCGAGTTACTCCACCGGTTGGGTGCGCCTGACAAGCCGGTGGCCTATCCGTCTTTGTTGCTCGGTGCCACAGAAATGACACCGATCGACATAGCGCAGATCTATACCAGTCTCGCCAACGGAGGATTCCGCAGCCCTCTCAGGGCTGTGCGTTCGGTCGTTGATGGCGCCGGCCAACCGTTGCAGCGGTATCCACTGGAGCTACAAGAGGCAGCGGACAGCGCCGCTGTTTACCAGTTAAATCAGGGCCTGGTTGAGGCTATGCGGCGGGGCACGGGAAAATCTGCTCGCAACTATTTTTCCGATAGCATGGTCATTGCCGGTAAGACCGGCACATCAGATGGGTTTCGGGACAGTTGGTTTGCAGGCTTTAACGGCGACCACGTGGCTGTTGTTTGGGTCGGTTATGATGACAATCGCCCGACGGAGCTGACGGGAGCTGCCGGGGCTTTGAGCATTTGGGCACCCATGATGGCTGACATTGGGGGCGCATCTTATGCGCCGGTCTTGCCGGCGAATTTGCAGCAAGTCTGGATCGACTATGAATCTGGTCTGTTAGCCGGCCCCAGATGTGGCGACCCAACTCTTTTGGCACTGGCCCCCGATTCTCAGTTGCAGGTAAAACCCGGTTGTGGTTTCGATCTAAGGCTGATGGGCAAAAGGACGCTAGAGTGGCTCGACAGTGTGATCAACTGATAACGGCGGTATTTCAAGCGCTGTCACTCATTATTATGGTGACCGGTTGTGCCGGGCTGCCCGTTCAGGCAACGCAGGATGCACAGGGTACGACAGCACCGCAGCGCGGGTCCGCGGATACCGGCGGCTTCGGCTCATCAACAACGTCGACAATGAGTGCAGCCAGTCAATCGCTGTTGCAGCAGAGTCGATCGCAGCAGCGCGCGGGGGATTACCCTCAGGCGGCCGCAACTCTTGAACGGGCGCTTCGCGTCGATCCATCACAACCGGCCTTATGGCTGGAACTGGGACGCGTCCGTTTGAATGAGGGCCAATTTGCGCAAGCGGAGCAGCTGGGGCGAAAGGTGTTATCGATTGCTGGAGGAAATCTCGCGTTCGAGTCTGAGGCACTGGATCTCATCTCCGGCGCCCTGCGCGCGCAAGGGCGCTTTGAGGAAGCCAGCCAGATCCGGAGTGACGCATCCCGGCCGTAAACACCTGCCGGCGTTATTCATGGGCTCGAACTGACTACCCGGTGTCAGCGCTTTTCAATACCCTCGCGCATGGTGGCCGGGGCGCAGCTGGATGAATAATTGGGAGGACAACCCTTTTCTTGTTTGTCTTGGGCTCGCCCGGTATCGTGCTGGTTGGCAGCCATTATTTGTTAATCGACAAAAAACTGTCGGGTAAATCGAACCGATAGCCGGTCCGTTCCCGTCCCGGCGGCGGCATCGATGTTAAAAACGAGTGTTTCCGAATTTGCCACAGCAACATCCCCGATATAATAGATCGCTTGGTCTTCCCTGATCTCCCTCAGGGACAAGTTCTTCAGTTGACCAGTCAGATTTGCAGCCGTCGCGGTCACGGTTCCCGCCTCTGAGACTCCGGCCGTGCCGGGGACGTTTTTGATAATCGACACGGTCAACAGGGCACGGTTTTTACTGCGTACGATGTTATATGCCCGCGCAACCTCTGGTGGCAGCTGATCGGTAGATATGGCATTGAAATGCAGCACATAGTCACCGAATGCCTTGGACGTGACGTTCTCTGGTTCGGCTCGGTTGTTGCGGCTTGCCGATTGTCCGCCATTGTTCTGATCGCAGCCGGCGATAAGGGCTACTGTCGCTAAGGTAACCATGAGTATTCGAAGTAGTCTCATTTTATCCACCTCCTGAATCAGAGATTTGCCAGACTATAAACCACCGATGGCCGGATGTCCTGGTAGGAACATATGGAACGCTTCACTGGATCGTCAAATGCGGAGCAGGGCATGATCGGTCAGCGCCTCGGTATCGGCTTCAGGTTCATTTCCCAAGTCGAGTAGATTGGGAATCGATTAGCAAGCAACAACAAGGTCGCCATGAAGCCGGCCAGGAGCCCAACCGCCAGACCAAGGTCCAGAAAATCGCTGAACGGCGTGGCATCCGGTGAGAACACCGGAACTACCATCAGGTACTTGCTGAGCCAGTTTCCCAGGTTAATGCCGAACGCGATGATGCACATGGCCAGCAATGATCGCTTGACGACGGCAAAAATAAACGCGGCAAATGGAATGAAGAAACAGCCGGCCATCATGGTCCAGAAATAAGGCGCATAGTGGCCGTACATTTGCCGCCATAAGGGCTCGGATTCGTGCGGCAGATTGCCGAACCAGACGACGAAGAATTGCGCCCAGAAAAAATACAACCACATTAGCGTAAAACCCGTGATCAACATGCCCAGGCTGCGAATCTGGTCGGGGCCGAACGGTGATCCTCCATTCGTGCGGCCCAGCACAGCTGGGAACACGATCAGTGCAGCCGAACCCGCGAACAAGTTTCCGAACCAGAAAAAAATCGGGAACACGGTACTGTGCCAATGCGGGATCAGCATCATGGCGAAATCCCAGGCGAAAAAGGTATTGCAGAGGACAAAGGCGAATATCACTAGCGGTGACAGCATGTACAACTCGCCCTCGACTTTACGAGGGTCGACGCTCGATTCCGGTGTCAGATCAGGTCCGAGGGCCTTCATGGCATAGACAATGCTAATCCCATAAAACAGCAGCAAGCCGAACAGGTTCCTGATCAATAACCAGTTGATGTTGAGCCATGGGCTCAGGTGCTCGTCCGGTGAGGCTGAAAGCCACCAGAACATATCATCCTTCCCACCGAAATAAAGCAACAGGAACCCGAGGACCGCAAACGGGGCAAAAGCCAGGGTGCTGAGTTCCGCGAGCCGATAGTAGGGCTTGGCCCACTGTGCTTTAACCAGGCGTGTGATCGCGCAGAATACGACACCGGCCTGGCTCACGCCCATCAGAAACAGAAAAGATACGGTCAGCATCGCAAAATCCGGCTGATTAGTCTCGCTATTCAAAGCAAAAACCAGGCCACTAACGCCAAGGATGAACAAAGCGAGCATCACCCGGAGCGCGATGCCACCCTTTTGCAGTGTCCGGTTGTTTGTCGGGATTTTCGCAGTCTGTAGCTTACTCATTGGTGGCCAAACTCTTTCCTCAGGTAATTGATCACATCCCAACGCTCTTCCGGGCTCAACGCATCGCGATAGAACGGCATGGCGACTCTTCCGCGTGTCAGAGTGAAAAATATTTGCCCGTCGGCCTGGTCCTGGGTATAGGCGTCGTTCAGGTCGACCGGTGTTGGATCGACAAATTTTTGTCCAACCGGACCGTCCCCAGCGCCCGTCTCACCGTGGCAAACGCGGCAATTGATCTCATAAAAATATTTGCCCCGAGCGATGGACTCTGGCGTTGAAGGTACCGGATTTTTAACGGACACGGCCGCATCCTTGGCGTCGAACATGCCGCGCTCAGTTATGGGCGCGGGTACCGTCTCGCCACCCCCGGTCGGCACCGAGGACTGCGGCTCGGCCGGCGCCACGGATTCCTGCGGTTTTTCCGACGGCTGATCGACCATATCCTGGTCCCACGGATAGGCCCAGACAGTCGCCGCGTAAGCGCTCAGCAGAATCGTAATGAGTGCCTGGTTGCCGAGTCTCATCATGCGTCGCCCGACAATTGCCGAACCTCATCGGCGCCAGCGTCACGCAGGATTGCTGCGGCTTGCCCGAATTGTTCGTCGCTGTCACAGGCGACGGTCACGGCGAATTTATCGACTGCTGTCTCGGGTACGTAAAGACGTTCCTTGATGGCCGGTAGTCGCGCGCTGATAAGAAATCCGAGTACTGTTGCCAGAATGCCGAACAAAATCGTCATCTCGTAAGTAATAATCAGAAACGGCGGGAAAGTAATAATCGGTCTGCCGCCTGTGGGATGCACGAAAAGCACGGCCGTGCCGGCGGCGAGCACAAAACCTGACAATCCACCGAAAATCGCGCCAAATAATGTAAAGCGATTGATGACAGATTTTTTCTCACCGAGCACTTCTTCGACGCCTTCCAGCGGAATCGGCGACATCAATTCCGGCCTGGCGAAACCGGCACTCTTCAATCTGCCGGCGGCTTCCAGTGCCCCTTCCGGCTCATGGAACAATCCTAATGCGTTATCAGCCATGCGGCGTTCCCTTTTTCTTCGGCATGTCCATCGTCTCTTTGACCTCGTAAATGGAAACGCTCGGGTAGATCTTGACGAATATCAGAAACAGGGTCACGAACATCGCCAGCGATCCGACGATGATTGAAATTTCGACCATGCTTGGCACGTACACACCCCAGGCATCCGGCAGATACTGTCTCGGCTGCGAGGTTGCAATGATCAGGAAACGCTCCGTATACATGCCGATATTGATCGCGATGGATAGCAACAGCATTAGCACCAGCGAATGCCTGAAACGCTTTGAAATCAACAGCAGCGGAGCAACGCCGCAGAACAGGAGCATTTCCCAGTACAGCGGTGCATAAAAACCAAACAATCGGTACTTCAACGCCTCGATCTCGCCTGATGCGCCGCTATACCAGCCGGTAAACACCTCGATCATATTGATATAGGACCAGATCAGTGAAAGCACGAGCAGCAATTTTCCGAGATTGTCAAAGTGCATCGGCTTGATGTATTGCTCGAAGTTCATGTATTTTCTGAGCACGAACATCACTGTGACGATGCCGGCGGTGCCGGAATAGATCGCACCGACGACGAAATACGGTGCAAAGATGGTCTGATGCAAAGACGGCACGATGGACATCGCGAAATCCCAGGACACAATACTGTGCACCGAAACCGCCAGTGGAACGATTAAAACCGCAAGGAACGTGTAAGCCCAACCGAGTCGGTGCCATTGCGTGTCGGTGCCGCGCCAGCCCAGTGAGAACAGTACATACATGTGGTGTCGCCAACCGGTGGTTCGATCCCGGACCGCGGCAAAATCCGGGATGGTGCCCATATAGATGAATATTGAGCTGCCGGTCAGGTAGGTCGTAATGGCCATGACGTCGAACATCAGTGGCGAGCGGAAATTCGGCCACATTTCCATCTGATTCGGGTAGGGTACGGCCCAGTGGATGAACCAGGGACGTCCTACGTGCACCATGACCATGGTTGCAGCCACCATTAACGAAAACAGGGTCATCGCCTCTGCGCTGCGATAAATAGCTTTACGCCACGCGCTGTTGGTCAGGTGTAAAATGCAGGACAGCAGGGTTCCGGAATGGCTCAATCCAATCCAAAAGATAAAGCTGGCCAGGTACGTGCCCCAGACCGCAGGATGATTATTGCCGGCCGCGCCGATACCGTAATTGAGCTGATAGAACCATGGGAACATAAAGCAGGCGAGCATTACGCCGAACGCGATCGCCAGTGTGACGTAGTACTTCGTACCGGTCTGCACGATAGACCGTACGACATCATCGTTGACGTCGGCGAATTGCAATTCTCGGTTGTCAGCTCGCATCGGCATCCACTTTTTTCAGGTAGATCACGGACGAATCGGTGTTCAGTTCATCGAGAACGCGATAAGCGCGCGGATTTGCCAACGACTTTGAAATCTCGCTGTCGGGGTCGAGACGGTTACCGAATACCAACGCTTCTGTCGGGCAGGTCTGTGCACAGGCCGGCTGAACTTCACCGTCGCGAACCCGTCTGCGGCCGTCGTCTTTGGCGTGGTCCTTGGCCTGACGAATGCGCTGAATGCAGAAGGTGCATTTTTCCATGACACCTTTTTCGCGCACGGTGACGTCGGGGTTCAGCTGCTGCTCCAACGGTGAATCCCAGTGATGGTCGTAATAATTGAAGTAGCGCACTTCATATGGACAATAAACCGCGCAGGATCGCGTACCGATACAACGGTTGTAGATCTGCGTGTTTAGTCCGTCCTGGTTGTGATAGGTGGCGCTAACCGGGCACACTGTTTCGCAGGGCGCCGTATCGCAGTGTTGGCACATCATCGGGATGAAGCGCAGTTTGATGTTCGGGTACTCGCCCTGCCAATACCGTTCAATACGTATCCACGTCATTTCCCGGCCGCGGGCCATTTCGTCCTCGCCGACAGTGGGTAAATTATTCTCGGCCTGGCAGGCGGTCACGCACGCTCCGCAACCGCTACACCGATCGAGATCTACGCTCATGGTCCATGCGTAGTCGAACTCGTCGTAATAGCCGGGTTTTCTGAATTTCGCCCAGCTGTTCGTGAACCGCTCGATAACACTCATGTCGGTACCACCGTAATTGGAATATTGTTCAGCGCGGTGCTGTGGCCTCCGGCAGCCTCGCCGGCGCCGGTCGTTGATCCGGTTACCTGCACGATGTCTCTTCCCAACTCGCGTGGATTGCCGCTGGTCTTGACCAGTTTGACGCGTTTCCCCGTTGCCGTGAGCTTGACCCGGGTCGCGCCCCAGGCGAGGCTTCCGGTTTGCGCCTCCATTCGGGGCGCGAGAATCTCGATCGGATTGACGCCGCGATTCGTAGCGTAACGGCCGTAGTTACGGTGGCCTTGTCCGATCGGTACGGCGATTACGTCCGGCCGGATGCCCGGATAGAGGAACAACGGTACGGTGATTTGTCCGTTTGGTGATTCGACCGCGACAAGATCTCCCTCCTGCAAGCCCAGCCGACCGGCCGTAGCCGGATTAATCTCCGCCCATGACCCCCAGACCACGCTGGTATTCGGGTCGGGAAATTCCTGCATCCACGGAAGGTTGGCGCTCCGCCCATCGCCCAATGCAGTGGACAGATACGGGTGGAGCACAAACGGATACGCATCGCTTGACCCGGCAAACTCGGGCGGCGCGACACCAATGTTGTCGATGACGCTTTTATTCAATGTGAAGGATGCCGAAGCCTTTCGCTGGGAGTTACCCCATACGCCGGCTTGCAGGACGGCCCGCCAGAATTCATCGAAATCTTCGGTGCCGGTTTGCGGAGCGCCGCGCTCATGTATCTTGCGCCAGCCGTCTTTGACACATTCTTCCATGTTGGCCCATGGTAGAGCGTTGCCAAAACCGAGCCCGTGCGCAATTTCCAGAATGATATCGCCGGTCGCGCGGGTGTTGTACAGTGGTGAAACGACCGGCTGCGAAATCGTGCCGACCGGAAAGCCGACACCCGGTTCCGGAATGTCGTCACCCCAGCTTTCGAGATACGAATGGCTCGGCAGGATAAGATCGGCCATCGTGCTGGTGTCGTCGATGAAACTCGACAGACTGACAATCAGCGGTATGGCGGCCAGCGCTTCTTCGAACCCGGCTGCGGCTGGTAATGTGAATAGCGGGTTCGTGTTGCTGATAATCAATACGTCGATTTTTCCCTGGCGCGCATCTTCGGCCAGTTCGAGCATGGCGCGATAGGTTGCCTGGCGGGGGTGTGACACTTGGCCGGTAGCTGGCGGCGGGTTGAAGATAATGCCGCCGCTCTTGCCCAGGTTGCCCACCAGGTAGTTCAACGCATTGACCGCCATCAGGTTGTCGGTGCCATTGCTGTAATTCCCCGCGGCACCGCCACCGATAGCAAGGCTCGGACGCGTTTGCGCAAACGTGTCGGCCAATCGCTTGATTGTGGCCGCCGGCACATCGGTCTGTTCGGCAACTGATGCGGGCGAATAGGGCGCAAGCGATTCGGCCCAGGCGCTGCGATCCACGCCATGGTAGTGACCTTCGGCAACGATATGATGTGCCAGTCCCAGCGCCAGCACCCCTTCGCTACCGGGCGTGGCAGCGATCCATTCATCCGCCGCGGCACCGCTTAACGACATTCTCGGTTCGATCTGTACGAACCGTCCCCTGATATCATGCCGCCCCTGGCGGCTGTATCCAAAGCCGAGACCGTGATGAACGGGTGATATCCAGTGGCCCAGATAATCGGCACCGAAAGACAGCAGGTAACGTGTGTTATGCAGATCGTAATAGGGCAGGGTGTCTTCACCGAAGAAATGCCTGTTGGCCGCGTAAAGTGTCTGCGGGTGGTTGAAATCATAGTGCAGCAGGCGATCTGAGCCGAGTTGCTCCATGAACAGTTCAAATACATTGGCGAGCTGTCCCCGTACACCCTCGCTTAAAAAACAAACGCTTTCGCCCTGACCGCTGGCGCGTAACGTACCCAGCCGGGCGTTGACTTTGGCAAGACCTTCTTCCCAGGTAACCGGTGTGAATGACCCGGAACCACGTGCGGCGGACATCAGTGGACCGGTCAGGCGATCAGGGTTATACAGAACCTGCAAGCCGGCCTGGCCGATGGCGCAAAGTTTGCCCTGATTCACCGGGTGCGACGGGTTGCCTTCGATCTTTTTTGCACGACCTTCGCGCGTGCGTACCGAAATTCCGCAACCGGCCGCGCACATCGTGCAAACGCTGTTGTACCAGGTGGCAATACCGGCGCTGAAATCCTCCGGCGGCACGGCGTAAGGAATCAAGTGCTCTACCGGGTGTTTGATAGTTTCCGCCAGCATGAATCCGGCGCCCGCGCCCACACTGCCGGCCCCGATAAGCTTGACGAAATCTCTGCGGTCTATTTTGGCCATGGTGTTATCCGGTACTTCATCAATTCACCTTGCAGGAGTACTACTCCGTCGGTTCACTTGTGGCAGGTCCAGCAATCCACACCGTGCTCTACCTCGTTTTTCCTATGGCAGGCCAGACACTCACCCATTTTCACCGGCGCCATCCGGGTCACTTTCTCCATGGTTTCGACCGGCCCATGACAGGTCTGGCATTCCACATCAGCCTGTACATGACGTTTATGCGGAAAATAAACAAAATCCGGCAGGTCATGAACCTTGATCCACGGAATCGGTTCTTTGTTCGCAAAATAATTCATGACCTTTCTGATCTGCGGCCGGTCGGTCGCGACATTGTTATGACAGCCGACGCACTTGTTGACGCTCGGTACGCCGGCGGATATGGATCTGCGCGCTTGCGTGTGGCAATACATGCACGGAATTTCGAAGTCGCCCGCGTGGATTTTGTGGCTGAAATTGATCGGTTGTTCCGGAGTCGTACCGGGATAGAATGCTGCATTCGCGTAAAAACCCAGCACCAGGCCGATCAGTCCAACGGCGGCAATCATGCCCGCCGGCTTGAGTACCTTTAACGTCGGAACAATCGAAACACCCATTTATTTCGCACTCCGCTGCCGGTGGTCATCAGTCAGGGGAATCAGGTCTGCCGGAACTTTGCCATCACGCTGTTCGTTGCCGTTGCGCAGCAGTCCCAGCTGGTTGCCGAAGCCATTAGCGAACTCGTGGATAAGCTTGGCCATGTCACTGTTCTTCGTCGCCCGTAAATAGCTCTCGGCCATCTTGTGAATCACCTGGTAGAAATAGAGATTCATGTCATCGATGGTCATGTCCTTGGTCCACAGGTCAATGGCTGCGGTGGTTTTGCTTTCGCTGTTCCACAGCGAAAGCAGCATCGACTGGCACGACATCGGACCTGGCTCTCGCGCTTCCGTGGCTTGCCACTCGATGTTCGTTGGCAAATCATCATCATCCAGTTCGACGGTCAGTTTGATTTCGGCGGTTCTTGACATCGTCCAGTGCTCTTGATTCCATGAAGCTCTGCTCCGGTGGCAGGGCTGAAAAAAATGTTGGATGTTCTGATTATCATCGTCATGCTCGGCATTCTCATTAGCCTGGGCAGTGGCCTGGTTTTCCTTGTTCGCGATCGAGGCAAGACGCAACGGACCGTCTTGTCGCTCAGTATTCGAGTCGCGTTGGCCATTCTGTTGCTGGTTTTGTTGGCTTTCGGTTTTATCAACAAATTCGGTACTCCCGGCGTCATTCCCAATGGATAGCGTTCCACGCGTCAAAACCAATACACAAACGTAAACAGAAACAGCCAGACCACGTCGACGAAATGCCAATACCAGCTGGCTGCTTCGAAGGCGAAATGGTTGTCCGGCGTGAAGTGGCCCTTGAAGCAGCGAAAAAACATGATCGTCAGCATTAATGTTCCGAGGGTCACATGCGCTCCGTGGAAACCGGTCAGCATGAAAAAGGTCGATCCGTAAATTCCGGATCCGAGGCTCAGGCCGAGTTCGTTAAAGGCATGCACGTATTCGACGACCTGCAGCGTCAGAAACGTCGCCCCCAGGGCTACCGTGATCCCCAGCCAGATTTGCAGCGGTAACCTCTGGTTTTTCTTCAATGCCCAATGCGCAAACGTGACGGTTACACTGCTCGTCACCAGGATGACCGTGTTGATGAACGGTAGTCCCCAGGCTTCCATTGCCGTCGTCCCCACACCACCGGGCGTCATAAACAACGGCCAGGCATCCGCAAAATCGGGCCACAATAGCAGGTGAGTTTCCAGTCGATGACCGGCGCCGGCCAGCCATGGCACGGAAATGATCCGGGCATAGAACAGCGCGCCGAAAAAGGCGGCAAAAAACATCACTTCGGAAATAATGAACCAGAACATACCCATCCGGTAGGAACGGTCGAGCTGCTGACTGACCATGCCCTTCAGCGATTCCCGAATTACGGTTCCGAACCAGCCGAACATCATGAACGCGAGCAACGCCAGTCCGACAAAAAAGATCGGGGCGCCGTAGCTGCCCTCGGCCGCGACTTTTTCGGTCGTCTGGTGAATCATGTTGACCGCGCCGAACGCCGTCACGAACAACGCAACGGAGCCCACAATCGGCCAGACGCTGCTGTGCGGAACGTAATAGCGGGGCGTTTCGCTCATATCAGTTGCTCGCCAGTTGTGCTGCCTGGATCGGCGTTACCCGGAACAGCGTGTACGACAAGCTCAGGGTGTTGATTTCGGCAGGCAGTTCGGCGTCGACATAGAAGGTCAGCGGCATCTCCCGTTCGCCGCCAGCTTCCAATTTTTGCTGAGTAAAGCAGAAGCACTCGGTTTTGTGCAGGTGCAGGGCCGCCAGACCGGGCGTCACGCTGGGAACGGCTTGTCCGGTCACGGTCTGGTTGGCGCGGTTGCGCACATAAAACGTCGTGGTGATCAATTCACCGGGCCGTATCCGCAGCTTGTTTTCGGTGGGTCGAAATTCCCAGGGCATGCCGTTGGCAACATGGGCCAGAAACTGCACGGTCACGCGCCGATCGGTAATCGGCGAAATTTGCTTGGCATAGACAACACGGTCTGACGTCTTGCCGTTCAGACCGGTGAGTTCGCAGAACACGTCGTATAAAGGCACCAGGGCAAAGGCGAAGCCGAACATACCCACGGATAACGCCAGCAGCAAGGCCAGATGTTTGCGCTGATTGTTACAGGTTTTCTGCATCGAATAGTGTCTCTGTTAGTGTTAATCGACTCGCGGTGGTGTCTCGAACGTATGCAACGGTGCCGGCGACGGGATGGTCCACTCCAATCCCTCGGCACCTTCCCAGACCTGATCGCTTGCCTTTTCACCACCACGTATGGTCTTGACCACGATGTACAGGAACAGGAGTTGGGTCGCGCCGAGCAGGGCCGCGCCGATGGTTGAAAACATATTGAAGTCGGTAAACTGCACCGAGTAGTCAACGATGCGCCGGGGCATTCCCGCCAGGCCCGAAAAATGCATCGGGAAAAAAGTCAGGTTGACTGCAATCGTGGCGGTCCAGAAGTGGATCTTGCCCAGGCGTTCATCGTACATGTGGCCGGTCCACTTCGGCAGCCAGTAATAAACGGCTCCCATGGTGCCGAAGATCGCACCCGGATATAAGACATAGTGGAAATGTGCCACGACGAAGAACGTGTCATGGTATTGAAAATCAGCGGGCACCAGTGCCAGCATCAGCCCGGAAAATCCGCCGATCGTGAACATCATGACGAAGCCGATCGCGAACAACATCGGCGTTTCAAAGGTCATCGAACCACGCCACATCGTGGCGACCCAGTTAAATACTTTCACCCCGGTGGGCACGGCGATCAGCATCGTTGCGTACATGAAAAATAACTCACCGAACAAAGGCATGCCGGTGGTGAACATGTGATGTCCCCAGACGACGAAGGATAAAATTGCAATCGAAGCGGTCGCGTAGACCATCGAGTGATAACCAAATAACTTTTTGCGCGCGAACGTCGGAATGATTTGCGAGGCGATGCCAAAGCCCGGCAAGATCATGATGTAGACCTCAGGATGACCGAAGAACCAGAAAATATGCTGGAACATGACCGGATCGCCGCCGCCCGCAGCACTAAAAAAGCTGGTGCCGAAGTGGCGATCGGTGAGCATCATGGTCACCACCCCGGCCAGCACCGGCATGACCATGATCAACAGGAACGCCGTGATCAACCAGGTCCAGACGAATAACGGCATCTTCATCAAGGTCATGCCCGGCGCGCGCAGGTTTAAGATCGTGACGATGATATTGATTGCGCCCATGATCGACGAGATGCCCATCATATGCACGCCGAGAATGAAAAAGTCGGTGCTCGGAGGGCCGAAGGTCGTCGACAGCGGCGCATAGAACGTCCAGCCGAAATTCGGCGCGCCGCCTTCCATGAACAGCGATGAGAGCAGCAAGGTAAACGCGAACGGCAGAATCCAGAAGCTGAAATTATTCAGTCGCGGCAACGCCATGTCGGGCGCGCCGATCATCATCGGCACCAACCAATTGGCCAGGCCGACGAAAGCCGGCATTACGACGCCAAACACCATAACCAGTCCGTGCAGGGTCAACATCTGGTTATAAAAATCCGGTTCGACGAACTGGATTCCGGGCTGGAAGAGTTCCGCACGAATGACCAGCGCCAGCGCTCCGGCGATGAAAAACAGCGTGAAACTGAGCCACAAATAAAGAGTGCCAATCTCCTTGTGGTTGGTGGTCAATACCCAACGTGCGACAAAATTCACCAGTGGGTGGCGTTGTCCGGGTATGGCTCCTGCGTGTGCGCTCATTTTCGATCCTATCGGGCCGTGTAAACCGTCATGGGCTGGATAACCTCAGCTGTATCGTTGCCCCAGGAATTGCGTTCATACGTCATTACGGCGGCCAGTTCCAGGTCGGAAAGCTGCGGCGCCCAGGCTTGCATTTCGGTGTCGGCCTTACCGTTCATCACGCGATTCAGATGGTCTGTGATGTCGCCGGTGACGATTTCACTGCCCGCCAAAGCTGGATATTTCCCCCCCTGGCCTGAACCGTTCGGCTGGTGACAGGTTGCGCAATGGTCGATGTAGATTTCCTCACCCATTGGCAGCAACTCAGCCATCGCCCATGTCTTGTTGCGGTCCGCCACGGCAGTTTCAGAGGCAAGAGCTATTGCCAGCCGCTGATCCTCAATCCAGTTGTCAAATTCTTCTTCCGGCCTTACTTCGACAACCACCGGCATGTAGGCGTGATTCTTACCGCATAATTCGGCGCATTGACCACGATAAATACCGGGCGTCGGAATCCGTGTCCATGCCTCGTTGATAAAACCCGGAACAGCATCTTGCTTGACGGCAAAGTCGGGTACCCACCACGAGTGGATCACATCCTTCGAAGTCATCAGGAATCGGACCTTCTTGTTGGTTGGTAGTACTAATGGATTGTCGACTTCGAGCAAATAGTGCTCGGTTTTCGGTTCGAGGTTGTCGATCTGTTCCTGGGGTGTGGCCAGATTGCTGTAATAGCCAAGTTCCGCTTCGACATATTGGTAATGCCATTTCCACTGCGAACCGGTGATCAGAACTGTAATGTCGGAATCGCTGTTATCCTCGATGTCCCGTAAAGCCGACGTTGCGGGGATGGCCATTACCACGAGGATCAGGATCGGGATGGCGGTCCAGATCACTTCCACCAGGGTGCTCTCGTGAAACGACGCGGGTACCGGATGTTTTGAACGCCGGTGATTAAACATCGAGTAAATCATGGCGCCGAATACGATCACGCCGACAATGATGCAGACCCACAAACTCAGACGATGCAGCGCCTGGATGCGCTTGCTCATGTCGGTGACGCCTTCGCGCATATCGAATACGACGGCGAAGGAGGGCTCAGAGAATGCCAGCAAAAAGAAAGTTATCAGGCTGTTTTTGAGCCTGAGGATCCTGGCAGCAACCTGCTCTCTTATGTACATGCCTCTTTGTATACGGTTAGATGATTCATACTCACCAAAGCATCCATGACACTCAGCGCCTCAATTGGGCTACCGTCCGTAGTTTTTTGTTACCCGTCCAGTCACGATAGTGAATTGCTGACGAGCGTTCGATAATTCCATTCCAGTCGCCCCGATGAGCGAGCAAAAATACGTCATCATCGATTTTTGCCTGCCAGGCTTCACCTTCCCAGTCGATGAATGCGAGGCTGGAATTGGAATGGCGACTCCATCTTTCTGAGTTCTGTGGCAGTTGTTCGAATTTGTCCTGACGAATCCAGGTCGTCCACCGTTCATTATTCCAGGTCACAAACTCCATCTGATTTTGTGCCCACGGCTGACGACCAGGTTTACCGCGGGTATTGGGGTTTGCGTTATAAGCCAGCTGGGCTGCGACGATTGTCGCGAGAAGAGCTGCAGTCACGCCCAGGATAACTTTGATCATCGGATCATGCCTGCTGTAGCGTGATCACGTAGAAAAATCGGCGCAGAAATCATTATCGGTGGTGCCGCGAGGCCCGACGCACAGCTGCGAAATCGAAAGACTAAATATACAACTCGAGTACGCAAGATCTCCCCTTCGTCCGGACAAGGCGGGATCCTGCACGGACCTCTTGACTGACAAAGCTGTAATCCGGCTGCTTCGAGACTGTTTCATCGCTTGCGCCGGTAGACGCACATTGAATGCTAAACATAATGCGGTCAAATCGGCCAATGATTTGCGTTCGCCGCACTCCAACAATCAAATAGTTAGGGTGATTATTGTAGATACCCTATGTTAGAGCATGAAAAAAGTAGCGCGCTGTGTCGCAACATAAAAAGGACCTGTACCTTTTCGGTTATCACTAACTCTATGTAAATAAAAGAAAAAATAGTGCATTGTGCTGTAATACAAAGAATCAGTGTACCTTCCCCTGACTTCCCGCTGGTGCAAACAGGAGTTGTCCAGTCTGGTGATCCCGCGGAGATATTTCAGGATTGAGCGGATACGGTCCGGTTCGGAGGGAAATGAAAATCGACGATTGATGAGCTGAACGAAGTCGATGGTCAGGTTTACCCAAGCACCATTTATTTGGCGTCGGCGCTGATGGTAATGTATGCAGAGCCGATAACGGATATAACCAGAACTCGCTTTGGATTATTGCGAGCGGAATTACGTGGATGAGATTATGAGTCGTATAGAACAGCTGGAAAACTGGGATCGCCAGAATTTTTTTCACCCTTCCACGCACCTGGCGGGCTTTGCGCGGGGCGAGGTACCCAATCGGGTGGTCACAGGCGGCGAAGGTGTTTACATTACAGATTTGAAAGGCAATCGGTTGCTGGACGCTTTTGCCGGCTTGTACTGTGTCAATGTCGGTTACGGTCGTCAGCAAGTCATTGACGCGATTGTCGAGCAAGCCCAAAAGTTGGCTTACTACCATGCGTATGTGGGACACGGTACAGAAGCATCCATTACGCTTTCGCAAATGATCCTCGAGCGTGCACCTGACAATATGTCCAAAGTGTACTTTGGACTGTCCGGCTCGGATGCCAATGAAACTAATATCAAGATGGTTTGGTATTACAACAATGTGCTGGGTCGTCCTGAGAAAAAGAAGATCATTTCACGTTGGCGTGGTTATCATGGCTCTGGCCTGATGACGGGCTCGCTCACCGGGCTGGAGCTTTTCCACAAGCAGTTCGATCTGCCTCTGGAACAGGTCGTACATACCGAAGCACCTTATTATTATCGTCGTCAAAACGATGAATTGAGTGAAGAAGCATTCTCCGCTCATTGCGCCGATGAACTGGAAAAGCTGATCCTTGCAGAGGGCCCCGGCACTATCGCTGCATTCATTGGCGAACCCGCACTCGGGACGGGCGGGCTTGTGCCGCCGCCAACTGGCTATTGGCAAGCCATTCAACCGGTATTGAAGCAGTACGACATATTGCTCATTGCTGACGAAGTGATCACGGGCTTTGGCCGCCTGGGGTCGATGTGGGGCTCGACTCACTACGGAATCGAGCCTGACATCATCACGATTGCAAAAGGCCTGACTTCAGCTTACGCGCCGCTTTCCGGCTCGATTATTTCTGACAAGGTCTGGAAAGTACTTGCAAAAGGCACGGATGAATCGGGCCCTATCGGCCATGGCTGGACTTACTCCGCACATCCGATTGGTGCAGCCGCCGCGGTTGCCAATCTGAAGGTAGTTGATGAACTGAACCTGGTATCCAATGCAGGAGAGGTGGGCGCCTATCTCAAACAGGCATTACTGGAGGCGATTGGTGACCATGCAAATGTTGGTGAAGTTCGTGGTGAAGGCCTTTTGTGTGCGATAGAGTTTGTCGAGGACAGAAAAACACGCAAGTTTTATGCGCCGCAGGGTAAAGTCGGAGTGGCAATAGCAGCAGCTTTGCTCAAACACGGCGTGATTGGGCGCGCCATGCCACAAGGCGACATCCTGGGCCTTGCTCCACCCCTCTGCCTCAAGCGTGAAGAAGCCGACATTATTGTTGATGCTGTGGCAAAGGCCGTTGAGCAAGTTCTGGGCAACTAATCCGTATTTTGCCGAAGGCCAGCACCAACATCCGGATGCGATCCTCTCAGCGCAAATTTATCGGCAAGATGCTCCTGTTTACAACTTTTGGGTTTTTAGTGCATGTGTCAAATGCAGATCAATTTCCGGTAGCTGATTTTTCACAATCGAGCCGGGAAGGGTGGGACGATAAAGTATTTGCAGGTACGACGTCCTATCAGTGGCACCAATTAAGCGGCAAAAATGTTTTAAAGGCAGAAAGTCAAGGCAGCGCCTCTGGCCTGATAAAAAAGATACATGTCGATCTCAGGAAATATCCATATTTGAATTGGAGCTGGAGCATTGAAAATCGACTCGACACAAAAAATGAGAAAATAAAATCAGGCGATGATTATGCTGCAAGAATTTATGTTGTGGTTGATGGTGGGATATTGCTCTGGAGAACCAGAGCCGTGAACTACGTCTGGGCAAATGAAGCGTCAAGAGGTGAAATATGGCAGAACGCTTTTGCTGGTAAGAGATCCATGATGATGGCTTTAAGAAACAGGCAGGATAAAACCTCAACTTGGTATACTGAAAAAAGAAATGTTCATGATGATCTGAAGAGACTGTTTGGCAATGATTTTCATTTCATTGATGCCATTGCATTAATGACAGATACAGACAACAGCCATAGCCAGGTCATATCTTACTATGGCGATATATACTTCTCCGAAAATTAAATCTCTCTGAGAGATGCGGTGCCCTTCTTGCGTACTGAACCGGCTTACCGCGTTCCATGTTTAGTTGGAAAATCCAGACGCCGTAGATAATGGGCGAATCGCCGGTACCTGCAGGACGCGGCGCTCCGGTGGCAGACAGATACTGTCATCGCAGGCTTGCAAGCGTAAAGCGACCGGGATCAGGGGGCCGGCAACGGCCGGATCGGTCTGTTGCAAATCCATCGTAATGCGCACCGTTCCTTCGTACAGGGCCAGCTGCTCGCTTTGAAACCCCAAGGTCTTCAGGATGGCTGGCGGGTAGGACATCGCGCCAGGACGCCAACCCGGGACCGGCTTTTCGAGGCCCACCACAGTTGGGATCAGGTCTTCTTGCAGGGTCTCGTGTGCGTTGATGTGCCAACCCGGGCGTATGGTGAGATCCAACACCAGCGTGGTTGCCTGCACTTGGGCGTTCACCCTGACCGCACCCCGTGCCACATATTGTTGCGGTCCGGGCGCGCCATTGGCGAGTAATTGTGCGCCACGCAGCAGATAGCTATAGGCGGCCGGGCTTCGGTTGATGGAGTTTGCAAAGGCTGCCAGCAAAGCATTGGCCGTCCTGCGATAAGCCTCGTCACCGGTGCGTTGCACCAGTTTCGCCAGGACATGCAGTGCTACCGCGTTGCCGGAGGGCAGGGCACCGTCGCTGCTATCCTTGGGCCGCGTCATCGTAGCTATACCCTCGACGTTGGTATTCATAAAATAACCGCCCGATTTGTCATCCCAGAATAACCCGTTCATGGTTGCGACCAGTATCTCGGCCCGCTCCAGCCAGCGCGAATCTCGGGTCAGGTCGTAGAGATGTACAAACCCATCGGCGAGCCAAGCGTAGTCTTCCTGAACCGCGGGCACCGAGGAACGCTCATCCAGGCGTACGCGCCACAGCTCTCCGTTGTTGCGGTGGGCGCTCTCCCATAGGGAATCGGCGGCCCGTATTGCGGCCGCCCGGTAACGTGGTTCATGCAGAACTTGGGCAACGTCGGCCAGTGCCACGATCATCATGCCGTTCCAGGCGGTAACGATCTTCTCATCCCGGTCCGGATGCACGCGCTGGGCGCGGCTGGCATACAGTACCGCACGGATATCTTCGACTCGCCCAAGCAGCGTCGTCCGGGACATGTCTTGCTGTGCTGCAAATTCGGCCAACGGCACTGGCAGGTTTAGGATATTGGAGCCCTCGAAGTTACCGCCGTCGGTCAGGCCATACAATTCAATGGCCAAATCGGCGTCGGCTGGGGAAAGCGCCCGACGAATCTGTGCTGGAGTCCACAGGAAAAAGAGTCCTTCACCGCCTGGACTGTCGGCGTCGGTGGCCGAATAAAATCCACCGTCCGGTGCGGTCATGTCGCGTAGCACATAATCTAATGTCTGACGGGCAATGCGGACGAAACCGGTATCGCCGGTGAGCCGCCAGGCCTGGGCATAAATGCGCGCAAGCTGCGCCTGGTTATACAGCATCTTCTCGAAGTGCGGCACCAGCCAGGCCGCATCGGTGGAATAGCGGTGAAACCCGCCGCCTACCTGGTCATATATACCGCCGCGCGCCATCGCTTGGAGGTCGAAGCGGACGAGGTTGCGAGTAACATCGTCGCCACTACGCAAAGCCTCATCGAGCAGAAACAGATAGTGTGGTTCATTGGGAAACTTTGGCGCGGCGCCGAAGCCGCCTAATCGCGGGTCATGACGCCGTTGCAGACTCGTTACCGCCCGCTGCCCAGCGTCGTCGGCTACTTTGCCCGCCGCGCCGGCGCTGCGGGTGGCAGCACGCACTGCGGCGGCCACTTGACTCGCCTGTTGTTCGATGCCCTGGCGATCCTCGCGCCACACTTGTTCGACCCCCTGCAACAGATCCAGGAACTGCGCCCGAGGGAAATAGGTACCGCCGAAGAAGGTCTGGCCTGCTGGAGTAAGAAAACTGGACATCGGCCATCCGCCGCGCCCGGTCATCAGTTGCACCGCGGTCATGTAGATGGTGTCGATGTCGGGCCGGCGTTCGCGATCGACCTTGATGGCTACAAAATGCGTGTTCAGGAACCGCGCAACCTCCGGGTCCTCGAAACTCTCGCGCTCCATGACGTGGCACCAGTGGCAGGTGGAGTAGCCGATGGACAGAAAGATAGGTTTATTTTCTTTACGCGCCCTGGCGAAGGCCGTCGGTCCCCAGGCATACCAGTCCACCGGGTTATGCGCATGTTGCAACAGGTAGGGCGAGTCTTCCAGGATCAGGCGATTGGTATAAAGCGGCGACCCGTCAGGATGGAGGTGTTTGGTGCGCGGCCGGTAGTCCGGGCCCTTGGCTGCCAGTGCGGTCTGCAGGCGTTGTTCCAGTGCAGCAGATTGGACCATGTTCGGCGGGCCATCAGCGTACGCTGTTGGACCCACCGCCAGGATTAACGTCACTAAGACGCCGCGGATGGATGCTGATGACGTAAGCATGTTGTCCGAGCGGGTACCCCTGTCTGCGCCGTGGTGTTGGCGAAACCCGGGCCATCAATGGATCGCCCTTTGCTAATGTGGTTGCTTGCGAATTCCGAGCGTGTAAAGCATACGCGACAGACCCAATCCCATTACCAGGAACAGGCCGGTTGCCGTTGCGATGCCCTGGGCCGTGAGATTGAACTGAGACGCCATAACCGTGGCGGGAATGAGCGCTTCTGGAATTTGATCGAGGCCGATGACCTTAGATGTCGGTGGTCGCCGTAAGCGCCGCTTTATGAAGCTAGACAGAAGATCACCCAGCATCGCCAAGGATCCAACCAGTGCCCCGGTGACTGCTGAATAACCGATCAACACCGCGGCGACGGACGTGGCGGCAACGGCCGTAGCAATGCCCCGAACGGTCTTTGATTCACCGAAGATCGGTTGCCCATCCGGCATTCGTAAACCACCATCGGCTCTGTACTTTAAGAGATGGCGACAGGCGCAGTCCGCTAAAATAGGTGCGCCGTTCGCGACGAGGAGCAAAAACACGATATCGAGAATTGCTATGGTCATAGGACGTTCCGTGTCGGTCGGGGCGACGTTGCGTCAAAGCCAGTAGACCATTCGGTACGACGTCGCAGGGAAGCTGCATTTGGTGGCGATACCCGGTGGTCGACATCTGAGCAGACAGGGGGGGAGTCCTCAACTTTTGCGCCGACCACCAGGCATTGCCATTGTGCTCTCGATAACTTCGACCGGGAATGTTATGACAAGTTCCTCAGGCTAAATATCACACGAAAATTATCGGTATTTGTTCTTAGCTCGATCTCTCTCGGCGGCTGCAGGTAGCAAACTACGATTTCCGTCGTCGACTGTAAGTTTTGCGGACCCGCAGCGACTAATATTACCGAGCGAAAGATTTAATCGCCCTACCGCCGACGGCAATGGTCTGATTGCCGCCGTCCGGCCGGGTAGGTAAGGTGGGCCATAATGGCATCTTCAATCAGCACAGCTGGAGGAATCAAATCGGATCCTGCCACCTGGCTCGATCGGTACGGTGACGTATTATTTCGCTACGCCGTCGCGCGAGTACAGGATCAGATGGTGGCCGAAGATCTGGTGCAGGAGGCATTGCTCGCGGCCTTCAGTGCGGCGGATAGTTTCCATGGCGGCTCGACGGAGCAAACCTGGCTGGTCGGAATCTTACGGCACAAAGTCATGGATTATCTCCGCAAGGTGACCCGTGAACGACGACTGCAAACGGAATGGGCCGAGGATGCCATCGAAGACAATGACAGTTTTGACCAATATGGTCATTGGAGAGCAGAGATCGATGAGTGGGCAGCGCCGGAAGAGTCATTAGCGCAAGCAGAGTTTTGGCAAGCTTTCGACGGTTGCCTGGGTCAATTACCTGAGCAGCTAAGAGCGCTATTTGCATTACGCGAACTGGATGGCATGGACAGCGATGTACTGATCGAAACCATGAACATATCTTCAAAAAATAACTTATGGGTCATGTTGTCCCGTGCCCGCCAGCAAATACGAAAATGCCTGCACGCACAATGGTTTAAAGATAGGTAGGAATATGTTGAGCTGCAAAGACATCGCCCAACTGGCATCAGAATCTTACGATCGTTCGCTCACTCTCGGCGAGCGCTTGTCGATCCGTCTGCACATTGTGCGTTGCCGAATGTGTTCTCGATACATTAGCCAGCTCAAGTTCCTGCGCCGGGCGTGCTCCCATGCTGATGAAGAGAAGCTGGGTCGGCAGCCAGGTCTCAGCGAGGAAGCAAAGGCGCGCATCGGCAGTCGGCTGAATCGGGGCAAATAATTTAAGGAACCTCTGATTAATTCTGGGCGAGCGGCTATGAGATTCGAAACGGTCTCCGGCAAGGCGCGGATCGCAGCTAATAGCTAGACTATTGGCAAGATTCGCAACGCCGCAGGGGGCCGTTTCGGGCTCATAGACGCCGTTCATGAATTAATCAGAGGTTCCTTAATAGATTGCCGGCCCCTTGTTGATCGAAAATTTCCTCCTGCGAATTCCAACGTTCACCGGAATCGGCCGTTTCAGGCCGTCTTAATCAGGAATGTAAGGTTTTCTCCACTCCGGCGACTCATAGATAGCTTCAAAACAAATGTCTCAGGAGATCGATCGCCGATCTCGGTAGGCGATTAGAACTTTTTACTATCTGATAAGGATTAAAGGAGAAAATCATGTCGCAAGGAATGGTGGCCACTCAGGATGGTCTTGGTACAGAACAGAGTCTAAGCGAAACTTTGGAAAAGTATGCCCACTGGACGCTGCGGGTTGCCCTGGCAAGCGTATTTATTTATCACGGCGCACAAAAACTCGGCGGCCTCGAGCAATTTGCCCAGATGATGAACCTTACTTACTTGGTGGCGCTCCTGGTTGCGTTGGCTGAATTCGGTGGCGGGATCCTGGTGCTCGCGGGTGGTGTGACGCGTGACTGGGTGACACGCCTCGCCGCCGCCGCACTCGTCCCCGTCATGATCGGCGCAATTACGCTGGTGCACTGGGGTCAGTGGGGTTTCGTGCCTACGGCTGCTTATCCAATGGGCGGTAGCGAGTTTCAGACAACCCTGCTCCTGATCTCTCTGTATTTCTTGCTCAAGGGTAATCGAGCCTGAATGATCAGGTAACAAGCTGTCGACCCGGCAGCAGAGCAGCGCTGCCGGGCTAAGACGAAACAATTATGAATCGAATTTCAATGCTGGAGATAAACATGAAAGACCGACTATCGACAAAAACCCTGACCGTGACTGATGCGAATTTCGAGCGCGAGGTTCTGCAATCAGAAATTCCGGTGCTCGTCGACATTTGGGCGGACTGGTGCGGTCCTTGCAAGAGCCTTAGTCCGACCATCGACACCTTAGCTGACGAATACTACGGCAAGGTCAAAGTTGCAAAACTCGACGCGGATCAAAACCAAACGGCAGCAACACTTGGTGTTCGTTCGATACCAACAGTAATGTTGTTCAGCAATGGACAAGTCAAGAATGCCTATGTCGGTGTGGAACCCAAGCACCGCTATCAGGAAGGGCTTGATGCGCTGCTGTTTGAAATGGCCGGGGAGCAGGTCGATGGCATTTATTGAAATTTACACGAGAGCTTGGTGCCTTTACTCCGCTCGGGCTAAAGCGCTACTGCAGGCGAAGGGCCTTAATTACCAGGAAAATGACATCACTGGTAATTGGGCAAACGAGCAGGAAATTGTGACTCGGATTGGACGTTGTTCAGTGCCACAGATATTCATTGATGGCTTACATGTTGGGGGATGGGATGAGTTGGCGGCGATATATGCCAGTGGTGAGTTGGATCTGATTGCCGGAGAGGTCTCATCAGCCGACGGTGGAACAGAAGAAGCGAGCGATCAAGCACTGCGCACCCGCGAAGCCGGAGTGGCTGCCTATCGTGCTGACCTTCACGCGAAGGCACCGAATGCGCAGCTTTATCCAGGCAATCCGGTTTAGGCGAGTTTGGATCAGGTAGACGAAGAATAATGAGTAGCACGCGCGTTCGCATAACTCATACCAGCACCGGTATTGAGATTGCCGATGGCCCAATTGGGTGGGGGATCACCCCGTTTGAAGGCAACTACTATATCCAGAGAAAATTTTTGCAATCCGATGCATTTCGCGTGAACTTCCTGCCGGGCATATGTCTGTACAAGTTCCTGTATGTCTGGCTCGATTTCCATCTACCCGACGGCGGGGTGATTAAGGACCTCGGATGGATGTATTGGTTGCCAAATCCATTGCTTCCATTTATTTGGCATCGCGTTGCAGTGCCCGGACAACACCCGGAGCTGACGATAGAAAGATACGCGGAATGAACAACGGGATCAAGGAAGCGTCGTAGAGATGATCAGCTAATTCTGTTTTCCAACACGAACTTGTATGCTGTTCGCTGGTCTGAAATTTGTGTCTGACGAAACTTTCTTGTGACAAACAATAAACCGGAGGCGACATGGAACACCTGAAAATATCCCGCAGGGGCCTGATTGCGAGCAGCGCGGCGGCGGCTGCCGTAGTGCTAAGCACTAAAGCCCATACGGCACCGGCACCGGTCAGCGACTGGTCGAAGCGCAAGAAATTCAAATCGATCGATGGCGTGAGGATGGCCTACTATGAGATCGGCGAAGGTGACCCGATTCTGTTCCTGCACGGGAATCCGACTTCGTCCTATTTATGGCGCAAGGTGATTCCTCACGTGCAGCATCTCGGTCGCTGTATTGCCCCGGATATGGTTGGCATGGGAGATTCCGAAAGACTCCCGAACAGCGGGCCGGGTGTCTATACGTATCTTACTCATCGCAAATATCTTTTCGGCCTACTGGAAGAGCTCGGTGTGGACACTAACGTTACCCTGGTCATTCACGACTGGGGTTCTGCTATGGGGTTCAACTGGGCGCAGTTGAATCCGGACAAGGTCAAAGGCATCGCTTACATGGAATCCTTGCTGAGACCACCGGAAAGAGACGACGCGAATACGACCCCCAGCAAGTTTTTTCAGGTTCTGCGATCGGAGCGGGGCGACAAAGCAGTCTTGGAAGACAATATGTTTATCACAATGTTTCTCAAGGAGGTCGGCCTTTATTTAAGCGAAGAAGACAAGGCGGAGTACATGCGGCCGTATCTCGAGCCCGGTGAAAGCCGCCGGCCAACCCTGACGTGGCCGCGCGAGGTACCGTTCGGCAACGATCCGGCGGCCAATGCCGAAATCATCGGCGCCTATTCGGCCTGGCTGGCCGAATCCGACGTGCCCAAGCTTTTCATTCAGGCAGTCCCGGGAATTATTTTCAGTGTGGCTGAATTGCGTAAATTCGCACGCAGTTTGCCGAATCAGAAAATTGTCCAGGTCTACGGTGGGCACTTTGTTCAGGAAGTCTCCGGTGACGCGATCGGCCGCGCTCTTTTGGAGTGGATTCCGACATTGGGTTGAGTACGCAAAACGGCGTCGTTTTATTCCGGCCCAATAACAACCAGGGCTTTACCGAAATTCTGCCCGCTCATCAGACGCTCGAAATGTGCACCGGTATTTTCGATGCCTTCCGCTCGATCTTCCTTGTATTTGATTTTACCTTCACGAACCCATGCTGACACGAGTCCGAAGAACTCCTGTCGTCGATCCTCGTAATCATAGACTACGAGTCCTTTCATGACGGCGCGCTTGATAATCACCGGGGCGAGATTGAAACCCTGGCCTTTCTCTGCATCGTTATACTGACTGATGAGTCCGCACAATATGACGGTGCCGTAACTTTTTAATACGCCGAGCGCATCGGTCAACATCTGGCCACCGACGTTGTCATGATAGATATCGACACCTTCCGGAACCATGAGCCCCAGTGACTCGGGATAATCGTCCGTTTTGTAATTGATACAGTCTTCGAAACCCAGTTCGTCAACAACAAACCTGCATTTTTCTTTCGACCCGGCGATGCCGTAGGCCTTCGCATCCAATTGACGGGCAATCTGGCCGATCATCGAACCAACCGGTCCCGATGCCGCCGACACGAGGACCGACTGACCGACTTGTACGTCGGCGAGCTTGACTATGCTCGCATACGCGGTCAGCCCTGGCATGCCGAGAATGCCGAGATACGTGGATAACGGTGCCTGCACCGGGTCGACCTTGAAAGTCCGGCTCCCGTCGGACAATGAGTATTCCTGCCAACCGCCGAAATGCCGGACGTAATCACCCTCGGCGAAATCGGGATGCCGTGACGCGATGACCTGGCCAACCGTCTCGGCGGATGGGGCCTCTTCTTTTGCGAGGGCCCGGTCCGCGCTCAAATGGATACCTGCGATCGCCGACCGCTGGTACGGGTCGAGAGACAGGTAAATATGCCGGACTAAAATCTCGTTGTCGCCTGGCTCCGGTATGTCGGTCTCGACAAGGCGGAAGTTTTCGGCGCGTGGTATTCCGCTGACGGCCGAGGCCAGCACTATTCTTCGATTTGTTCCGCTCATTTTCAGCTCCGAGATTTCCTGGCTGATCTTACACCATGCCTTGCTGGGTTATGGCGCGGCCGCCTTGAGGCGGCATGCCTCTTTTTATAGTCAAAGACAGTTACACTCGGACAATGGTTGATGCGATTGCACATGTGACGGTAGGTGTCGCTGATCTGCAGCCTGTATTAGAACTGTGGGTTGACCATTTTGGCCTTGAGATTGGCGCACGCCGGACTGGACCGGATTCGGGCCTTGGAAGATTGTGGGGGATTCCGGCCAAAAGTATCGTGGATCAAGTCCTGATCAGAACCCCCGGGGCCGCCACGGGATGGTTGCACTTCGTCCAATTCAGCGAGCCCGATGCGCCCGTGCGGGCGGGAGCTGCGGCCACCGATCTTGGACCCAAGAATCTGGACGTTAATTGCCGCGACATGGTGACGCGATATGCAGAGCTGCAGGCGCTCGGGTACAGCTTCCGCTCCGAGATCGTCGAATATCGGGTTGGCGGGATTCATGCCCGTGAAGCTCAGATGCCGGGCCATGATGAAACCAATATTGTTCTGCTCGAAATTCTGAGCGACGGCTTCGATATCAAGTTTTCACCAGCCGGCTATGGCGGAGTGACCTCTTTCGTGGTCGTCGTACCCGATACTCGAGTCGAGGCTGCGTTTTATAGCGAGATCTTTGGCCTCGACGAAATCATGCATCACCGTATTACCGGACCGGCTATTGAGAAGGCAGTCGGTCTGCCTGAAGGCACCGTGCTCGACATGCGACTCATGGGTCGCGAGGATCACATCTTCGGTCGCATGGAATTGATTGCCTATGACGGGATTACAGGCAGGGATCGATTTCCATTGACGCGAGCACCCGCTCTGGGCACTTTACATTGCGGTTTCGCCGTAGAGTCCGTGCAAAAGATTTTGGTGAGAGCTCAGAGAGCAGGCCTGGCATTCAGCGAAGTGCAAAATGTCGAAACGATTTTCGGCACGGGGCGCATGGGCGCCCTGAGTTCCCCCGCTGGCCTGCGCATCGAGGTGTATCAATCCCCAAAATAATCTTGTCAGGATTTTAGTACTACCAGTTCGGTGATCGTTCCTATACCAGCGTGACTGCATGATGAGCCGGACTTTGCAAGCGTCATAACATTACAATATGACATCAATTCTCTTTTCATGACCTAACTCCTGCCGCCGGAGGCAAAATTGCGTATCGACCTTATTCTTGAATCGAGGGACCCCCCGGAAACGATTGCTGAGTTGGGTCGTCTCGCGGAGGACTGCGGTATCGGTGGTGTCTGGGTTTCCAGCATGCTGGACGCCCGGGACCCGTTTTTGAATTTCGCCGAGCTGGCGCGTACCAGCGAAAAGATCCGCATGGGGCCGATTGCCGTGTCGCCCTACGAGCTACATCCGTTGCGCATGGCCACCTCACTGTTGACTCTTAACGAGGCCTCCAGGGGCAGAGCGCAAATTGTCGTTGGCGGCGGTGGTGGCACCATGACGGCCATGGGTTTGAAACCCAAGCGACGCGTCCGGGCGGTGCGGGAGTGCCTGGAAATTCTGAAAATGGGTTGCACCGGTGAATCCATTAATTACGAGGGTGAATTATTTACCGTAAGAAATTACCGTCCGTCCTGGGTGCAGAGTCCTCCGCCAGTGGTCTATGCCGGCGCCAACCGGGTGCAGATGCAGCGCATGGCCCCACGATTTGCAGACGGTGTGATGCTGTCCGATAAAATCGTTGCCCAGGTCAGGGAAGCACGGGCGCGTATCGACCCGGTGCTGGATGAGGCGGGCCGCAGCCGGAGCGATTTCCGGCTGAATAATTTCTGGGCCTGGCATATCAAGGAAACCCGGGAGGAGGCCGAGGCCGAAGCGCGCATTTGGCTGGCGCTTCGAGGCGTCCTGTTGCGGGCGAATCATCACTACTTCATGAACGAAGAAGACATGGACATTGTGGATGCTAAGCGGCCGGCATTCTTTGATGCCTTGCGGCGCCGCTCGCCGGACATACAGGGGGTGCCGGAGCGAATCATCGAAACCCTGGTAGAAAACCTGACGTCTTGCGCCGCCATCGATGATCTCGATAAAGAGATTGATCGACTGCGGCAGTTTCGGGAAGCGGGTCTGACGGAAATCGCCCTGCGAATCTACGAGAAGCCGGCGGAGACTATTCGATTACTGGGCGAACGGGTGGTTCCGGCGCTGGCTTGATCTGCGGTAGCAGAAGTAACAATTAGGATGCAATCCCGTGACCCGGCAAACCATAAAACCCTCTTTCAAGCTGACCAGCTTTACCTGCCCGAGCTGTAATCAGCTCTCGGAACAAGCCTGGTTCAACACCTATGCAAATCGGATAAACAGCCCCGAAGGTGTGCCGTTGCGCATTCAGGGCGCGGATCTCAAGCGCCTGAGCCAGAACCCCCAGTTTTCTCCGGATGTCCGTAAGCAGAAAGTCGAGTATTGGAACAAGGTTAACAACGGTGAGGTATTCCTTGATCGCTGGGCGCCGGTCCATTCAGACTTGTTCGTCGCCGGCATGGAACTCAGCGTTTGCCATGCCTGCATGAAAGCCGCGATATGGTTGGGTGGGGAAATGGTTTATCCGCGGCAAGATGGTGAAGAGTGATGCCTGCAACGGCGCCATTGCTCTTGATGAGCGCCCATCCGGGATTGCGACCGGGTTTCGGCACCGGAAGAATGGCGTCAGACATCATTTTCCGTCTATCAGGGCTTTTCCTGGCCGGGCTTCGGAACATCACCGCGTTGTAATCCAGGCTGTTCCTTGATCTCGGGATCAACCGTGTGATAAATCTTGCCGATGGTTCCGTCATCATCGAGCGAATCGATGACCAGCGCAGCCAGATCGGCACGGTGGATGATACCCATGACCGAGTGATCCTCGGTCTTGATCGCGGTGCCCGTCGCCGGCTCCGACAGCATACCGCCGGGGCGGAGAATGGTCGCGTCGAGACTGCTCCGCATCAGATAGTCTTCGGCTTTTGTCTTTAACTCGGCGACTGGACCAAGAAACTTACGCGCCTGTTCTGAGAGTACGACCTCACTGTCGCCTGTGCCGACCATAGTCACCAGCAACATTCGGTTCACGCCGTGACGTTCGGCCGCATCGACAATATTTTTTGTCCCCTCGAAATCCGGCCGCGGTTCGTCGCCCCGTTTACCGCCGATCGTGTTTATCACGGCTCTGTAATTGCCCGAGGCGAACGCGGCATCCACGCTATCCATGTCTACCGCATCGCCGGTGACGAAATCGACGTTCAGTGGTTCGAGGTTGGTTCGATCGGAAGTCGGCCGCACGAAAGCTGTCACTTTCTCTCCGCGCTTGGTCAGTATTCTCGCAACTTCGAGTCCGGTTCGCTGGCTGGCGCCGAACACTAATACTCCATCAGTCATTTTTATTGTCCTCTTATGGATAGCTAAGATTTGTGCATTAGGTTATGACAGTAACAGCTAGATTCTGCCGGCCATGATGATCGGGTTTTTAGTCTCATAGCCGTGGTCCGGCATCCGCCTTGATCTGCAGCTCACTGTAGGTGCTGTTTTTGTTGCCAAATCGGTACCCGGACGGTGGTCAGGTTCGTCGTCTCAGGCGGGCAAGCTATAAGTCATCGAAAATGTGCTGCCTTTCCCGTAAAGATAGTGTGACACATTACTCAGCCAGGGGGGCAAGTCTCGGAATATGGGCGGCGCAATTGGGAACAACCTGCTCGATCTCGACCAGAATTACTCGCGGTTGATCGGGGAACAATTCTTTGATTTCACCATCGTCGTGGACTGATGCCCGGCCATTTACTCTCAGTCGGCCACCATCAGTAAAATCAATAAATAGCATTCCTACATGGGGGTTTTCAAAAATATTACCCACACTCATAAATGCCCCATTGCCATCATAGTCTGGAAAAGCAAGCCGGGTATTGTCGATGATGCGAATAATGCCGGGACCACCGCCCTTGAAAGAGCAGTCGCAAGATCCGCTGTTATCGCTAGTGGCCAGGAAGAAGAACGGAGCGTTTTTTATACGCTCATGAAATGCTTCTGGGATATGGTCCATTAGCAGGCGGGTGCGCCTTGGCCTGTCCCAAATGTGTGTCGTTTGCCACCTCTCCTGCGCAGCGATTTCTCCCGGATGAAAATCATTATCATCAGACATGGATGTGGCCTGGAAAGATCAAGTACCTGTTGGAATAGTACAGGGTATTTCTTAAGAAATTCTTAACCGGGTATCCCGATGTTTGAATACGGTTCCATGGTGACTAATTCCGCCTTCGGGTCGTTTTCTGCCTATTGGCGTTCAATCATGCGAGTGTCAGCGTCCGCCGAAGACGCAGTCATTAAGACGAATAGAAAAACGAGGTCGTGACAGGCGGAGAACGGCCATCCCTGCTCATTCCGTGGCGCTCCAATACCTACCTCGAACCGGTGGCCGGCTGGCCGGAAGCACTGCGAAGTGTCAACAATACAACTTCGCCGCGACTGAAATACCTTACCGGCAGCACCGAAATCCCTACGCCGGTGCTGGTGTATCCGACCATTGATCCATGACGCCATAAGCCGCTTGCGTAGCGACGGAAGCGGGCCATGTGGGTGATAATTGGCCGCCCGCCCGGTAGGCACACTTGGCCGCCATGCGTATGGCCGGCGAGGTAGAGGTCGAAATCGTTGTCCGCTGCGACGTCCGCCAACTCGGCGGAGTGGACGAGGGCGATCTTGAATCCAATCGGGGCAGCTTCGAGGGCCGCGTTGGAGGCGTCAGTGTAATAGTAGTGAACGTCGTCAGTACCGGTGATGTAGATCTCCGAATTCCCTCGCTTGATGCTCGAAGATTCGTTGATCAGTACAGTAACTCCCATGTCCTCTATGGCGTCGACCATGTCGGCACGATCGTGATTGCCGAGAATCGCGTAGACGCCGTCATTTGCTGATATTCGCGAAACCAGCTCTTGGAAGTCTGGAAGAATGTGATCGAAGGGTCCACCGATCCCTTGGCAGTAGTCGCCGGTGAGCACACACAGGTCAACCTCGAGATCTGATACGAGCTTGCACGCTGCTTCCGTCGTTTCAGGCAAGGCATCGAAGTGCAAATCGCTGAGCTGTAATATCCTAAATCCATCAAAATCGGCCGGCAGTTGGTCGAATGACAGTTCGAGGTGGGTGAGACGAATATCGAGCGCGTTGCGCACGCCTCTTTGGTACAGGCCAAAAAGCTTTATCCCGGCGCGGAAGTATCCGATCAGTGTGGAAAACTGGTCCCAGTGGCGGATTTCGTGGCCGCCATGTGGTGAGTGCTTTTCTTTCTGGGTCTCTATTCGCAGGCGTAGCTTACGCCACTCATCCCGGGACGCAGTTTTCACTTTGTCGGTTTTTCATTCTTATTTCCCCGATGATTCGAAAACGCAATATACAGATTCATATCATGTCGCTGTCAAGCATTTCACATAACGAGTACACCCAAACCGGGATCGTCCGACATGTAATTATATGGCCAGCGATAGCACAATATGGTCGGCCACCAGTTGGTTCATGCCCTGAGGCGGTCAGTCAAGTATTTCAGGCCTGAATCGAAAACACGCCTAGACCCGCCGGTAATCCATCAGCGCCTGTCCGTAGAGGGCATCGACTTCCTCGAAAACTTTTGGTGCACCTTTTTCGAGCAGTACCCGGTTCAGTTCCGGAAATTCCGCCCGCCCGCCTTCCCCAGGCAATTGTTTGGTCGCATCGATGACAATTTTGCTGGTCTGGCGCTCGACCAGTTGACTGGGATCGGTTCCTATCCCGAAAGCTTCTTCGATGATCTTCGTCGCCGGATGAGGTTGCCATCGCGATCCCATCGCAAAGACCACGGCGGTGCGATCGAGCACGTTGATGTCCTTGTCCACGACCACGACAACTTTCGCGATCGGGTGGCTATTGGCCACCACTAAACCCGCTTCCATTCCCTGGCCGGCGCCGGTCTTGTCGATACTCATGCACACGACGCCCATGACGTCCTGGCCGAGATGGAAATCGACGAAGTTCGGAATTCGCCGGCGCAGGAACATTTCGTAGAGGCTATCCAGCGGTGCCGTGACCATGCCACGCTGCATGCCGGTATAAGCATTCATGATCCACGGGTCCCGGCGATGCGTGATGGCCGTGATGTTCAGCCACAGATTTTCGGGATTTGCCGGGCCCAGGTAGCCGAACATCTCACCAAACGGCCCTTCCCTCTCTGTCGGTGCATCAAGCGGCACTTCGCCCTCGATCACCATCTCGGCGTGCGCGGGCACCCTGATGTCGCTGGTCTCTGATTTAACGGTCTCGATCGGTTTACCGCGCATACCTCCGGCTATGGCGAGTTCATCGATCCGCACACCGTCCTTGCGGAAAACCACCGGCGCACTGCTCAGTAACCAGACGACCGGATCCTGGCCAACGACAATCGAAACCGGTACCGACTTTTCGCCGCGCGCCTTGGCGGCCATAAACATCTTGTAGCCCTGGTGAACGGAAGTCGAGTTCATGCCGAGCTTGCGCGGTCCCTTGATCTGGCAACGGTAAGTGCCGAAATTCGGTCCCAGCTCCACATCGTCCATGAATACGGAACCTGTATTGACGTAGCGGTCTACGTCGGCCGGGTTGGTTTTCAGGAATGCAAAGCGGGTGATGTCAATGTCGTCACCGGTCAGCACCACCTCTTTGCACAACGCTTTTTCGCGTGTGATCTCGACCGGCGCAAGTTCAGGCCATTTGCCACGATTTTTCTCCAGCATCTCGCTCATGTGCGCCTTGGCCAGGCGATAAGTCGCATGCGGATCGCCGGGCACCGGATCGATGCCCCAGATCAACGCGTCGGTGTTCCAGTGACCCTGGTGGTTCGCGATGACCGGGCCCTTGACCCACTGGCCATCGATCTTGACGTTGTCGAACATCATCGCCGGCGTTTCGTACATGCCGAACTTGTCGGTGGCACGGAAGAATAGTCCGGTCGTGTGGTAGGCATCCTGATCCATGCGCTCGAAACGTAGCAACAAACCGTGCGCCTCAAGCGCAGCGATCCAGTCGCGAAAGGTGTCAAACGGTGCCTGCGGGGCGTTGGCGGGCGGCTTCCACGCCAAACTGCTGGTCGCTGTGCCGTTGCCGGTAGTCGCGTCCATCTCTATGCAGTCCTGTCCAGCGGGCGCACAGCCTGCAGCTGCCATTGCTGCGATGCCGGTACCGCTTGTCGCGAGGAAGTCGCGTCGGGACAACCGCTCGCGGTCTTTCGGTGTGCTGGAATCGGACATTGTCTTCTCCCGGGCCAATGGATTTATGCGGATATTCTAGTCCAGACAGATACTAATTCGGCTGATAATCAGATCGGCCGACCAGATACTGAACGTCCTATAATGGGCTAGCCTGCCTGTGCAAGCACGCCATTGAATGGTTTGGTGCACAAGCCGCCGATCTTTAATCAGACCTGAGAGCATCCAACATGGAATTTCGCGAACTTATAGCTAGCCTTGAGGACAGCGGCGATCTATTGCGCATCAGAGGTGAAGTCGATCCGGAGTTTGAACTCGGTGCATTGCTGAAACAGGCCGAGGAGCGCGGCAAAGCGTGCTGGTTCGAAAAGGTCAAAGGCTCCGCATTTTCGGCGATTGGTGGTCTGCTGACGTCGCCGGAACGGCACGCGCTGGCAATCGGGCGCTCGCCACAGGATCTCTTGCCGGTGGATAAATACGGGGCGTTGTTTGAATCGAGCAAGCAGTCGCCGCTGGACGCGCCGATTGTCAACCAGGGCCCTGTATCTGAAGTTGTATTGACCGGGGAACAAGTTGACCTGACATCACTGCCGGTGCCACGTTTTTTCTCGGGAGATTCGCATCGATTCATTACCGCCGGATTGGGTATTGCGATGGATCCGGACAGCGGGATACAGAACGTCGGCTTTTACCGCCAGCCGATCATCGACAAAAATCGATTTTCGCTTGGCGCAAGCAATAACAGCAATCTAATGCGCATATATAAGGAGGCGAAAACACGCAAAGCAAAATTACCGGTTGCCGTCGTGATTGGCGGGCCACCTGCATTCATTATCACGGCAGGTGCGAGAATGCCGTCGGAAGTATCGGATATCGGAGTGGCTGGTGCATTACGCGGCAAGCCGATCCCTTTGGTCAAGTGCCAGACCAGTGACCTGTTGGTTCCGGCGGAGGCGGAATTTGTCATCGAGGCCGTCGTTGATTTCAGCGATGAAATTACGCATACGATGGGTGAATACGGGGATCAATACGGCGCAACGACATCTCCGATCGCGACGGTTATGGCCATAACGCATCGTCAGTCTCCTGTGTTTCATATCATCATGGGCGGCATGAACCGCGAGCACAACGCACTCGGCGTCGCGATTTTCTGTGACTTACGCGACGACTTGCTAAGTCACCTGCAGGCAAAATATCCATTCGTAACGGATCTGAATGTTGATTTCGCCCCGAGGCGCGGCAGCCTTCGTGCGCAGCTTGCGGTTGCAATCGATAAACAGACTGAAGATCAGCCGAAACGGGTCATCGAAGAAATTTTCGGTTTTTTCCTCGGCCCGTTTCCGATGAAGGCGGTACTTCAGCGAGTGGTCGTCGTGGATCAGGATGTGAATATCAGGAATACGGATGACATCGAATGGGCGATTTCCTCGCGCCTGGACCAGTCGGCCAAAATGACTGTATACGAGGGCCGGTCACCTGATGGATACGCTGTTGGTCGTCTTGGCATCGATGCAACGGTCACGGAGGAGTTCAAGGCCGCGCATGAACGCCCCGTGATACCGTCGCGCGACAAATTCTCACTGGATAAATATCTTTAGTGATATTCAATGTCGGTGATGGTGCTTGCCTTTGGGATCGGGGCCGGGATCAGGGGAATGATCGTGATGCTCGGCGTGGGGAGTTGCGGAATCGAGCGTATGGGCGAACCGCGGTCGTGCTACGGGCGGCTTGCTTTCTTCATCAAGAGTTTTTCGCCAGCCTTTGCCCTTCAGGTGAAAGTTAGGCGCCGACAGAAGCTTGCGCAGCCTGTCGCTGTCGCAACTCGGACACTCGTTTAGCGCGCCTGCCCCCAGTTTTTGCAACACATCGAAGTGATGGCCACAGGCATCGCATTTGTAAGCAAAGATTGGCACTTTTGTTAGCTCCGCAAGATTTATCGAGCGACGATTAAAGAACAACTGACACGATCCAGAAGTTCGGTCACTAACTGTTCTGTATCGGTTGGCTCGGCGCCCGGTACGACGAGTACTCTTGCGTTTTCGGCATCGGCCGCACGCACCAGTTCATCGATGTCGTCTGCCGCCAAGTTCGTGAACGAGTGGATCGCCAGGTCACCCATTGCTTCGGTGACCTGGTCGCGTAACCGGATTCGCAGTTCGTCTGCTACATTCGGCAGCAAAATCGACAGCTCCATTCCTTCTGACCGGGCAATTGCTGCACCGGCTCGCAACGCTACCTCGCTTGCCGGACTACCATCGAATAACGCAACGACGCGCTGCCCTGTATGCCAGCGCTCTTGTACGAACAGCAGAGTGCGCGGACCATCGATGAGTAGCTTGCCGAGTTGCGCGCGAACGTTAAGTCGCGCGCCGAAGTGATGGCGGGAATGCGCCAGTACCAGCATGTCGAAACCCGCGGAGACATTGAGTAACTCCGTGCGCAGCTCGCCGCGGGCAATACGAAATGAGTGACTGGCACTGAGTTTTCGCGCCGCTGTCTCAAACAGGTTTCGCATGCGCGCTCCGTGTACGCGAAATTGTTGTTCGATGCGCCGCTGGTCCAATTGCTGAGCAGTCGTTCCCTCGAACGTAACCTCTCGCGCTACCGCCAGGCGCGAAAGGCTCAGCAGGGTGCTGTCTTCAACAAACAGCCCGAGAATCTCGCTGGCCGATCCGAGGCTTGCGAGCGCTTCAAGTAACGCTTCTTGCGGTACGGTCGGATCCAGCCAGACCAGGACCCGGGAGCGGCTAGCGGCGTTCATGGGCCGTCATCAGAGGCAGTCGGTCCTGCTTCACTGCCTGAGGCGAACGACTGGCGTAGGCCGGCCAGTTTTCGCAGGGCTTGTTCGACCAGGCCGTTAACGCTGGCGTGAGGGAACGCGCCATCCGTGTCACGCTCGCCGGCTTCGCGCCCGGTCAGCAGGGCGATTGCCTCGTCGACATGGGTAAGAGGGTAAATGTGGAACTGCTTCTTGGCAATCGCCTCCGCAACGTCTCGGCGCAGCATCAGGTGCTGCACGTTATCAGCGGGTATCAACACGCCTTGTTCGCCGGATAGATCACGCGCCTTGCAGGTATCAAAAAATCCCTCGATCTTCTGATTGACGCCGCCAATTGCCTGCACCACGCCTTTTTGGTCTACGGATCCGGTAATCGCCAGGGATTGTCGAATCGGCACATCGGCGATTGCCGACAACAGTGCGACGAGTTCGGCTACAGAAGCGCTGTCGCCTTCGATCTGTCCGTAACTCTGTTCAAAAACAAGACTTGCCGAAAGAGACAGGGGCAAGTCCGTTGTGTAGCGCGAGCCAAGGTACGACGAAATAATCAGCACGCCCTTGCTGTGAATGGCACCGCCCAACTCGACTTCGCGCTCGATATCGACAACTTTGCCGGCGCCGAGTCGCGCCGTTGCAGTGATTCGTGACGGCTGCCCGAACATGAAATCGCCTAATTGAAGTACCGACAGGCCGTTCACCTGGCCAACAGCTTCACCATCCGTACTGATATGGATGGTTTTGCGTTGAATGGCCTCCTGGAGTTGCGAGCGAATCCGGTCGAGGCGAAACGTACGTTGCTCGATCGCTTTTTCGACATCCGCCATTTCCACGACGGGCGCACTCCGCTGGCCGGCACAGTAATCGGCTTCGCTCATGAGGTCGGTCACGGTGCGCATGCTGGCCGACAGTTTTTCGGTATCACCGATCCATCGACTGCTTTCCTCTATGACCCGAGCGATACCCGTCGCGCCGAATGGTCGCAGGCTTTTATTTTGCACGATGGAAGCTAACATCCGGCCATAGAGTTCCAGATTCTCCGGGGAGCGAGGAATGCGGTCCTCAAAGTCCGCCGCAACCTTAAAAAACTGCTGAAAATCCGGATCTAACTGGCATAGCAGATAATATAGAAAACGATTTCCAATCAGGACGATCTTGACTTTCAGTGGCATCGCATCCGGCTCAAGCCCCTGGGTGGAAATCAGGCTCAGCATTTGCCCGAGAGATTCGATGCGAATCTCATTGGTCTGAATTACTCGCTTCAGACCCTCCCAGGCATAGGGTTGGAGTAGAACTTTTTCTGCATCGATAATCAGGTATCCACCGTTTGCGGCATGCAGTGCGCCGGGCCGGATCATCGTAAAATCAGTGACCAACGCACCGAACTGAGAGGCGTGTTCGACTCGCCCTACCAGATTTTGATATGTCGGGTGGCTCTCGTAGGTGACCGGAGCGCCTTCCGTGGACGCATTGTCTACCAGGACATTGACATCGTACCGCTTGAAACGCTGTTTCGGGTCGGGACGCAGGCCCGGTGGCAACAAATCCGCCTGGCTTTCACCGGCCCCAAAATCCTGTGCATTATTGATGACGTCCTCCTGCACGGCATTGAGATACTCGATCACGCTCGGGTAGTCCTCGTACCGTCCCCGCAAGTCCTCGATCAATGAACCGACGGCGAACATCGTGACGTTATTGTCGAGTTCTTTGACCCGCCGTCGCCTCTCTTTGTGAAAGGTCGGAAGATTTTCAAAATATTTGCCGAGCTTTACGGAAACTCGCTCGATGGCCCGCTGGGTGAGTTCGCGCTGCTCCGCAGGCAATTTCAAAAACTCCTCTTCTGCCAGTGGCCGGCCTTCACGGGTCGGCGCGATCGCGAAACCGTGCGGTGTAGACAAAAGACCTAATCCTTCTTTTTCCGCCTCGGCCTGGACCGCTTCCTGGGCTTGCTTATTCTGCTCGTTGAATTCTTCCTCGATCTCCGCACGCCGATTGCGGTAATTCTCGCTCTCAAAAGCTGCCGGGATCGACGCCTGCAGGTCCTCGACAAGCTGATCCATGTCTTGCTTGAGCTGAATACCCTGACCTGCCGCCATGGCAACGCCCTTCGGCTTCTGTGGATCGGCGAAATTATTCAAATAGCACCAGTCGACCGGCTGTGGTTTTTGCCGTGATTCCTCCTGCAGAAAATGCGACACGACTTCATGGCGCTGGCTGCCCGGTGTGCCCAGCGCGTAGATATTGAAACCATCGCCCTCCATGCGGGCGCCGAATTCAAGCGCGCCCAGCGCCCGCGACTGGCCGACGAGGCCGACCAGCGGCTCGACATCCGCCGTTGTTTCGAAACCCAATTCGCCCGGATCACAGCGGCGCAGGACCTGTTCGACGGACAATGGGCTGGGCGGGCCGTTCTGCTTGTTATTGTTGCGGGTCATTACGAATGCCTCTGTCGAGATCAATACAGCGCTGCGGCTTGTAACGAGTAGGCCTGTTAATAAAGCTTGAGACCAAGCCGCAGTCCAAGCTTATACATCCACTGCCACTTAATATACATGAGGGCCGCGAGTAATATTTCAATGGATTCCTTATGGCTGGTGCGATAGATGAACGCCACATGGTTACCTCGGCGACTATGGTGCGACTCCGGGTACACTGGGTGACGTGTTAATCAGCAACGAGCATGCAAGGTTGCGGCGGCGCCTCTCCGCTAGTCGCTGACTTGTATTATCTGAGCATGGCGATCACACGCAGAAGACTCATTTACTCCGGGCTGGCCGTCGGCGGCGGTCTGATTGTGTACTCCGCATACCGCGCCCTCGACACAGGTGGCGACGGCGACGCCCGACTCAAATTTGGTGCGACCACACCGGATAGCGCGCCAATTAATGCCTGGATCAAGATTGCGTCGGACGGTCAGATCACCTTCGCCGTACATCGTGCCGAGATGGGGCAGGGCGTGACAACCGCGCTGCCAATGATGCTGGCCGAGGAACTCGATGCGGACTGGGAGCGAATTCGTTACGAGTTCGCTCCCGTCGACAAGGATTACTATAACTTCGGCGTCATGTCGCGCGGGCGTCCGTTCGGGGAAATCGAAGATCGGTTCTTCGCACGCCTCGGTACCTCGGTTTTGCGGCGAGTCTTCCACGCCAGGGGTGATTCGCTGACGCTGAGTAGCACCAGCATTATCGATGCCTACGATACATTGCGCCCGGCCGCCGCCGCCGCGCGCGCAATGCTTGTCGCTGTGGCCGCAAAGCGCTGGGACGTGCCGGCTGACCGGCTTGTTACCGAGCGCAGCCGGGTTCTGGATCCGGTTTCGGACCGGTTGGCGGATTATGGCGAGTTGGCCGAAGAAGCCGCGCAGCAGGTCGCGCCGTCAAATGTGGTGCCGAAAAGTCGTGACGAATATCGAATTATCGGCCGCAGTATGCCGCGCCTGGATCTGCCAGATAAAGTGGATGGGTCGGGGCAATTTGGTCTCGACGTTGTGTTGCCGGATATGCTTTTTGGCGCCGTCGTGCACAGTCCGGTTGCCGGGGGACGCGTCGGTTCCCACGACACCGGAGGAGCGGAAAAAATCGCGGGTGTAGAAGCGGTTGTGTCCCTGGGTGACGCGGCGGTAGCTGTGTTGGCCCGCGACACGTGGACGGCGATGCAGGCTGCCAAGAAGGTTCGCATTCAAACCGCGGAAAATTTTGCCCTGGTCAACTCGGAGGAACTTCGCGAGTCCTACATCACTGCTTTGGATGATCCGGAGCCGTCAGTGTTTCGTGACGAAGGCGAGGCGCAAAACTTTTTGCAGGACGCAGCCTCGGTTGTAACTGCGACGTATGAGTGGCCCTACCTGGCGCATGTCTGCATGGAGCCCATGAATTGCACGGCCTTGTTCGACGATGGCCGGCTTACGGTCTGGGCGCCGAGCCAGGCGTTGAGCACCGCACAACAGGTTGCCGCCGAAATCGCGGGATTGGATCGCAACGATGTCACTGTCCATCGCACGCTGCTGGGTGGAGGGTTCGGCAGAAGAGCGGAAATGGATTTTGTCGAGCGGGCTGTCGCGGCTGCCGTGCAGGTCCCCGGACGTCCGGTGAAGATGACGTATTCTCGAGAGCAAGACGTGCAATATGACCGGTATCGACCGGCGGGTGTAGCCCGGGCTCGCGCACTTTTAAACGACGATGCTACGATTCGGGCACTGGATTACCGCTTGGTGACGCAATCCGTGGTGGCCAGCTATAATGAACGCACGCCTTCGCCGCGGCCTAGTAATGCCGCGCGCGATGTGACCGTGGCACACGGCATCTATGACCTGATATACACGGTGCCGAATTTTCGTCTCGCGTTCGTGCCGCAATACCCTCATGTTCCGGTTGGATACTGGCGCAGCACGAGCACGTCATACGGGGCCTTTTGCGTCGAGAGTTTTATGGATGAGCTGGCCGCATCGGCGGGAGTGGACCCGGTCGTGTTCAGGCTCGCGAACCTGGCGAAGGATTCAAGGCACCGGGCCGTCCTGCAACTGGCGGCGGAGCGGGTCGGTTGGGGACAGTCACTGGCGCCCGGGCGGGGCCGGGGTGTTGCGTTGTTTGAGAAGGCGCGAACCGTGATTGCTCAGGTCGTCGACGTTACGGTCGACGATGCCGGCCGGCTATCAGTCGATCGGGTCGTGTGCGTCGTTGACCCCGGACAGGTTATTCATCCGGATATTGTCGTTGCCATGATGGAAGGCGGTATCGTTTATGGAATGAACGCGGCCTTGTTGGGCGAAATAACCCTCGAGGACGGCCGTGTGCAGCAGAGTAATTTTCATGACGTCCCGGACCTGCGCCTGGTGGATATTCCTGAAATTGAAGTGCACCTGCTGCCCCAGGGCGGGCGGCCCGAGGGAGTTGGCGAGACGGCCGTGCCGGGGATCGCACCGGCTCTCGCCAATGCGGTGTTCGACGCCACCGGTAAACGCATCCGGCGCTTGCCGCTTGGGCGTCAAATCACCTAGACCGTTGGCTTAACGTTGGCATTCAGACTAAACAGGTTGGTCGGATCATATTTGTTCTTTAACTCCACCAACCGATCGTAATTTTCCCCGAAATTAGCCCTGATTTTTTTGTCGCCTTCATCGCCCATCATGTTATTGATGTAAAAACCATTCGTGAACGGCACTAACGTTTCCCAATCTTTGCGAACCGACGCGATCCATTCTTCGGCCTGATCAACGGGTTTAGGCCATGATCCGCCGAGTACGATTTGTGCTTTCGCGTCTCGATGCGCATAGGCCGTTGCCCTGGTGTCGATCTCTGAAATCACACCGCCAACCTGCGTGAAATTAGCGGTCTGCGTGAATGGTTTGGGGTTCGCAGCCATGGCCTCGATGGCGTCAATCAATCCAGGCTCGACGCCCGAAAGGAAACCGGTTTTTTGATAGTACTGCTGACCAACTGGAACGTTGCGGTCTGTTTCTTTCTGGATATCGAGGTATTTTTTGACAGCGAAGTTGTCGTTCATCGGCTTGCCGAAATTTCGCAGCGGCTCAAGAACCTTTTCGCCTTCTTTCGGGTCACCACCGTAGAAAGCGGAAAGACTCACGAAGCCCTTGCCGTTTGGGAATAAGACTGTGGTTGAACTGACCTCGAGTTCATTCGGTGCGATGCTTATATATTCGGAGTAGAAGTTCAAGGCGTCTCTGACATTGCTTATCGGATGCATGACGGCGCCTGCCAGGAACTCGGTACCGACCGGATGCAGCTGGTATTCAAACGATGTGACAACACCGAAATTTCCGCCGCCGCCGCGCAGAGCCCAGAACAAATCCGGGTTCTCGCTGACACTGGCGCGTTTGAATTCGCCGGCCGCCGTGATGACGTCAAAGTAACGGACATTGTCGCAGGTGAGTCCGAGTTTGCGGCTGAGTTTGCCGAACCCACCGCCCACGGTGAGACCGGCCGCACCCGTATGTGAGACCACCCCCGCGGGTGTCGCAAGACCGAATGCCTGGGCCTCGTGATCGACAGCACCGAGTAACACGCCGGGCTCGACGCGTGCGGAGCGCGCGGTGGGATCGACATGAACACCCTGCATCGGTGACAGATCGATCATGATGCCGCCTTCGCAGACGAATTTTCCGGCGGCACTGTGACCGCCACCGCGCACGGCGGTTAGCAGGTCATAATCACGAGCCAATTTGACGGCGTTAATCACATCAGATGCGCCTTGGCACTGCACAATCAGTGCGGGTCGTTTATCAATCATTCCGTTCCAACCCGTGCGTGCGTCGTCGTAGCCGTCACTGTTCGGTAGCAGCAGGTGACCGCGCAGACTCGCCTGGAGTTCTTTCAAAACGGCTTTCTCGATGACTTTCGTGCCGCCGCTGCCGGTGATGGCTTTGATGTCGGCGACAATTTTTGTCGCGCCTTTACCCGTCGCTGCAAGTAACTGTCCGACGGGCATGGCGCTTGCAACGGCCGTTGCAAGGGCTGATCTGCAGAAGGTTCGTCTTTTCACTTGCTTTTTCTCCCCGGGTCGATGTCGGACTCCAAGTTCTGTGTCAAATTTCGAGCCCTGTTCATCTGCCGATGATTTGGGCAAGAACTGAATTTCTACATATTGTTTTGCGTGCTTTATATTTCCGGTAGCGCAAACGCTATCAGATAGTCGCTGACTTTCTGTGGATAAAAGATGTGGTGTCCGCCGGCGGCGATAACGATGAACTGGCGGCCATCTCGTTCATAAGTCATTGGCACGGTCATCGATGAGGTCGGCAGGTTTTGCACCCAGAGCTCATCGCCGGTCGCTAGATCAAAAGCACGAAAGCGTTCATCGGCGGTTGCGCCAATGAAAACAAGACCGCCCGCCGTAATCATCGGCCCGCCGATCCCGACGGCTCCGAATTTCAGTGGCAACGGCATGCGCATCTGTTTATCGAGAACGCCGAGCGGCACCTCCCATTCGACATCACCGGTTGTGAGATTAACGGCCGTTAGCACATACCAGGGCGGTGCGGTACACGGCGCGAACAGCGGTGAAAACACTTTTTCCGGTCCACGCTCCATCGCGTATTCGGTGCCCTTGATGGGTTTGGGCGGGCCGCCGGGGAAGCCGGCATTCGGGTTTTTGGCCGCCTCGAGGTCGATCGAGTCGGCAGGTGGCAGACCAATAAACAGAGAAAAGCGCCGCACGTTGGTAATCAGCAGATTGCTTTCAGGATCGAAGGCGCCACCGCCCCAGTTATTGACCATACCGGGCTGGATAATCGTGCCTTCCGGTGAAGGTGGTGTGAACATCGTTCCGTGGCGATACTTTCTGAAGACTTCCTTGCATGCCATTCGGTCAAAAAAGCTAAAGCCCCAGGCATCGTCTTCGGTCGTCACGAATTTTGCCAATGGCGCCGGTTTTACCGGGAAGGGCTGGGTCGGTGAAAGCTGCTCACCGGGGATTCCATTCGTGTCCACGGGCACTTCTTCCACCGGCCAGAGTGGCTCGCCGGTTTCCCGATCGAAAACAAAGATCAAACCCTGCTTGGTCAGCTGTGCGATAGCCGGTCTCTTCTTGCCTTCCCAGGTCAGATCAATGGCCATCGGCTCCGGTGCAACATCCCAGTCCCAGACGTCGTGATGCACTGCCTGGAAATGCCAGACGAGTTCACCGGTCGAGCCCTTTAGCGCCACCGTGGAATTGGCATAACGATTGTCGCCGGGTCGATTGACGCCGTAGTAGTTTGGCGATGCACTGGACGTGGGCAAGAACACCAGGTCGCGTTCCGGATCTGTCGTCATGTATGTCCAGACGTTGCCGCCACCCGTTTTGGCCAGAGATTCGGGCTCCCAGTTCGCCGCCTCGGGGTCGCCCGGATTGCGAGGAACCGGATCCCAGGTCCACTTCAATGCTCCGGTTCTTGCATCAAAGGCGTAGACCGCTCCGCTCGGTGCGTTGGCGTCGTGGAACTTCGTGCCGACGACACTGCCGCTGATCACCGAGTCACTGACAATCGCCGGTGGAAAATATGTTCGAATCGCGCTGACGTCATGAGCGTGAGGAATCGAACCGATGGCTTCATCCATGACCACCGTGCCACCGTCACCAAAATCAGGACATGATTTTCCTGTCGGCGCATCGATGGCGAACATGCGCCGGTCCCCGGTGACCTGGAAAATGCGCCATTTGCAGAACGCTCCGGATTCTGCTTCCGTATCCTCCCATTGAGAAACACCCCGACACTTGTACTGTACGTCGCGTTGACCTTTTTGGACCGCGGGCTCCGGATGCCATTCCCAGCGGACCTCGCCGCTGACGGGATCCAGCGCGATGACACTCCAGAATGGATTGCACAGCACGAGGTGACCGCCGGCTTCCTCCGGCAGCAATATTGGTACGGCCTGCAGGCCGAAGGAATTCCCGAACGGTGCCATGCGCCCCTCGAAATCGCCGGTTCGATAAGTCCAGGCGACCTCGAGATCCGTTACGTTGTCGCGATTGACTTGCGTCAACGGTGAGTATTTGGAGCCACCGGGAGGGCCGCCCCAGGTCGGCCAATCCTCAGCAAGGACCTGGGCGGGCGTCGCAATCAGGAAAACTGTAAGGCTTGCCAGCATTCTCATATCAGTCACCGTTTTCGTTTTTAAACTCTCGACGTATGGATACGCGCCAGTCGCGTTTTTACTCTCGACATATATGCATCAGTGGACGTTAACGGGACGCCTCGACCATGTAATCGACCAGCGTAGTGATTTCGTCATCCGACAGGTCGGGTCGACCGCCCTTGGCCGGCATGATCCCGGTTCCACCCTCAAAACCCTCGATGGCATTCCGGCGCACCTTGCTCATGCCCTTTGCAACTCGTGCTTCCCATTCAGCAGCATTGCCGGTTTTTGGTGCACCGCCGAGGCCATCACCGTGACACGGCATGCACGAACTAGTGTACGCAGCCGGCGCTGTACCGGCAGAGCTGGAGTTATCTGAAGAACAAGCGCCGAGCAGTACGAGCGCGAGAAATAAAATGATCTGAACAGGGATCGCTCCGGAAGCGCTTTGGCCTGGGCCGCGATTCGCGATGTGATTCGTCGAGGTCATTCTGCAATGAAATTTTCCGGTCTTGACGCCGATATTCACTTTGCCTTGCATACTGCCGCCCCCAGTCATCTTAATCGCAAATCTGTGGTGCGCCATTGGAGCCACTAACTGTGCCAGAAAAGACTCGAACTTGGATTCCGGGACACGGTCGCCGCCCGTCCAGCGGTCCCACCATACAAAAGTATCATACCGAGACTTCATTTAAGGTATCTGTATCCGATCAATGCCGACACACTTGTCAGCCTTAATCAGGGTGGGTGGCTGACAGCGAAAAGTGATGCAATAAGCCAGGGGCAATCATGAGCAGTTACGGAAAAATGAATTTGCTGGTTATGTTGGGGCTGCCTGTAGTGGCGGTTTTGACGTCGATGATCATGTTTGGTGTACGCTCCGATACGGTGGTGTTTGTCTTCGGGATTAATATAGTGCCGATGTTGATTGGCGGTCTGATTTCCGGGCTGTTGCTGCGTTCGGTGAATAAGGCTGGTGGCAGTGGGCAGTTCATGGCAGTTTCGCCTACGCTTATTCCAGCTATTTTCGGAGGGCTCTGGTATTTGTATAGTGCCCTGTTGTCGGCAGACCCAGGCGCGGGCCGTGAGTACATTGCCGCGCCGATTTACATGGTGATCGGAGCGCTGGTCATTGGCGTCGTTGCCTGGATTGGTTGCATGATGACACGATCCGCACAAGCCGTTTCCTAGCCCGCCGTTCAGACCGAATTACGGTCGATAATTGATAAAGACCTGGCGGGTTATACTTTTTTGGCGATCCGTCCCATCGGGCAAACTTGGTCATCCTGATGAGGTGTCCGGCCAGAAAAAAAACCTGGAATCCGGATAATGGGGGGAGAGATTTCGATGCCGCATATTCGTCTTGCGCTTACCGGGGCAGTCGTGCTGCTGGTCGCTTGCGCGCCGTCTGAGTCACCAACACCGGAGACTGATGCACCTCTCGTAAAATATTCCTACACCGGGCCGAAGATGACGGTCCTGACGGGTGCAGTGTCGCCCTGGACGACTGAATCCCGGATGACGGCTTACTTTATCGTCAAGGAACTTCCGCCCCTGACGACCACCGATTTTCTTGATCCGGATATACACTGGCCGTTCCCGAATCTCCCCGAGAGTTTTGTATTTTCCGACGGTGCGCGAACCATCACGCGGAATAATCTCGAAGCGGTCATGAAGGACACCGGTAATCGTATTGACCCGAACAAGTATGAGGTTCGTACCTTCGCCGTTACAACCGACAGTGACGGAGAAATTGTCGGCTGGGATGTCTTGTTTGTTCACGACGTGCGCAGGAACACGTTTCTTACGGCCCACAATGGCGGAATCTATGGTCAGGACCTGACTGAAGTCGATGCCACGCATTTCGGTTGCGTCGCAACCGAGAAGTGCACGGCTAACGTCAACTACACGAGCCAGGGGCCGGTATTACCCGGTACTCAATCGCCTGGAACGTGGGCCAGGGAAATTGTGCAAACCGTGGAAGGTGATGGGTCATGAAACTCAATCGAATGAAAGTATTTCCTGGAATTGGGATCACATTGGCCCTTGCGGTCGTTGTGATAATGACGCTTCGCGCCGATCGGCTGTTGGCGGCGCTGGATGACACGGATGGCGGTGACTTGCGCACACAATTGATGTCAGTGCCGCTAACGTCGAGCCTCGGAGGCGACACAACGGTCGATACGACTGGACCACGCGCCTTCCGGTCTTTCGCGGCCAATGGCGACAATTCTTTGCTCCAGTCATTTCTGTTTGGTCAGCGCATTTTTGATGTCGTCTGGGATCATGATCCGATCATCAGTCCGCTTCTCGATGGGCTCGGACCGATGTTTAATCGAACCGCCTGTCGAGAATGCCACGAAGGCAATGGGCGCGGGCACCCTCCCGAACACGTCGGCGACCCCATGAAGTCGATGCTCGTGCGCATAAGTATTCCCGGCGCTGGTCCGCATGGCGGGCCGAACCCGGTGCCCAATTATGGTGATCAGCTGCAGGATCGGGCCGTCGACGGCGTCGCGCCGGAAGGGCAGGCGATCATTACCTACGAGGAAATGCCTGGGGAGTTCGGCGACGGCACTCCGTACTCATTGCGAAAACCAAGTGTCAGCTTTGTAAACCTGGCTTATGGAGAGCTACCGTCCGACATACTGACCTCTGCGCGGGTTGCCGCGCCGGTAATCGGACTCGGTTTGCTGCAGACGGTTCCGGAGGAGACCATGCGCGCCTTGGCAGATCCTGATGATGAAAACGGCGATGGCATCTCAGGCAGAGTCAACACGGCATGGGACGCCAATGCGCAAAAGATGGCGGTTGGCCGGTTCGGCTGGAAGGCCAATGTACCGAGTCTGCGGCACCAGAATGCCGGGGCGGCGCTCGGGGATATGGGCCTGACGTCACCCGTCTTCGCCGAGGATCTGTGCGAAGAAGTGCAGACAGAATGCCAGGCGATGGCGGAAAAAGTAGCCGCATCGGCGAACGCGCCGGAGATTCTCGAAGAGCTGTTTACGCCGCTGGAAATGTACATGCTGTTGCTGGCCGTGCCCAGACAACGCAATGCCGATGATCCCGTCGTCCAGCGCGGCGAGGCTCTGTTCAGGGGAGCAGGATGCACCGGCTGTCATATGCCGACCCTCGTCACCGGCGACGGCCCATTGACGGAGATATCGAATCAGGAGATTCACCCGTTCACCGACCTGCTCGTGCATGACATGGGCGAAGGCCTGGCCGATAACCGCCCGGACTACGAGGCATCGGGGCGCGAATGGCGGACCCAGCCCTTGTGGGGAATAGGTTTGACCGAAGACGTCGGATTTTCCATTTACCACCTGCACGACGGCAGAGCGCGCAGTCTGAGCGAAGCGATTCTATGGCACGGCGGCGAAGCGGAAGGTCCGCGCGAAGTCTTCCGTAATCTGGACAAGGCGCAGCGCAGCGATATGCTGGCGTTTCTTGGTTCGCTGTAGCAACAACAGAACTGACCCTGCTGTTTGATACAGGTGTCATGGTTATTGATTGCGATTTAAGAAAATGGGGGCTGGCCTCGCTTCTTCTGGCCATATTGACGATTGCAGCGTGTAGTCAGAAACCGCTTTACAAATTTGATCCTGGCCCGTTCGAGGTCACGACGATCGATGAAGTCACGCTTCACGATAGTGTGCAGGGCCGCGACGTTACTTTGCGGGTTCTCTATCCGGACGGGGCAGGGCCGTTTCCGGTTGTGGTTTATTCAACCGGAATGTTTTGTTATCCGCAGATGTATGACCGGGTAACCGCACACTGGGTTTCGCACGGCTACGTCGTGGTGCAGCCTAACCATCTCGATTCACCGAATAATGCCAAGCCGCCGACGCTTGAGCAGTTGGACATCGTGCTTCCGTCTCGTGTGCGCGATGTCTCGTTCGTTCTCGATGCTCTCGACGAGATTGGTGAGCGTGCTGACATTGAAGCGAAAATCGATAGTCAGCGCCTCGCAATAGCTGGTCATTCATTTGGTGCCGTGATTGCGATGATCAAAACCGGTTTATATTTGAAGGATGAATACAAAGGGCCCTTTGGTGAGGTATACGATCAGAGATTTGAGGCCGCCGTATTGATGAGCGGCGTCGGGCGCGGCATGGAGCAAATGGCCGATAACGCCTTTGATGGTTTGCGGAGGCCGCTGATGGCTACTGGCGGTACCCGGGACGTCGGTCGGGTCGACCTCGGTGAACTCACGCCTGCAGAGTGGCGCAGGCAACCTTTTCTGCTGGCGCCGCCCGGGGGCAAATACTCGGTAATAACAAAGGGGACCGATCATTACATGGGGGGGCTGATCTGTAACGAAGAGCGAGGCGAGAATCCGGACTACGAGGCCGTAGCCATTGTGCGTGCGATGACCACTGCTTTTCTCGATGCGCACATCAAGCACGACACGGCGGCGCAGAACTTTCTGAATACCGTCGATGTTCCTGCGAGCACCAATGGAAAAGCCCGTTATCAATACAGGTAAGCTGTGCCGGGTTCCAACATGAGACCAGGAAACTCTGCCGGCATTTTCCTCCTGGCGATAGCCATGCTCTTTCAGGCGCAGGCCGAAGAAGCTCCGGGTAGCGAATCAATCCTCTTTAACTCCGACGGAATGAATCTTTACCTGGAGGAAGTCACACGCACCGATAACGTCATTTGGGCCATGGACTTTATCGATGCCAAGACGATGATTTTTACCGAGCGACCGGGTTCGATAAAATTGTTGCATCTCGATACGAGAAAAATCAGCGAAGTTCATGGTGGTCCGAAGGTTTTCAGAACCGCGAGCGCGGGCCTCTTTGATGTCCTGGTCGATCCGGACTTCAAGAAGAATCAGGTTGTTTACTTCACCTATGTCAAGGAAGTTCCGGGCGGCAGCGCAACAGCCATTGCCAGGGGAAGGCTGCAAAATAAGGAATTGATTGAATTGCGGGATCTGTTCGTCGCCAATAACGCCAGTTCCGAGCATGCGCATTGGGGTTCGAGGATTGTCATGGACAAGAACCGCCATCTGTATTTCACCGTTGGCGATCGACATGTTCCGGATAACGCGCAAAACTTGAAAAGCCACGGCGGAAAAATATTGAGATTGACAGAGGAGGGGCAGATTCCAACCGACAATCCATTTACTGGGCGGATAGACGCTATGCCTGAGATCTGGTCACTCGGGCATCGGAATCCGCAGGGCCTGGTGATACATGCGGTGACCGGGCAGTTGTTCGAGCAGGAACACGGACCCACCGGCGGGGATGAAATTAATCTCATAGAGCCGCGTAAAAACTATGGGTGGCCGGTCATTACCCATGGAGAGAAAATTTGGGGTGGGCAGCTTGCTACCGGCACGGCAAAGGAAGGCATGGAGCAACCGATTAAATATTACAAACCCGGTATCGCACCGAGCGGCATGACATTTTACTTCGGCAAACGTTATCCGGCTTGGAACGGCAATTTGTTTAACGGCACATTACGCGGACATATTAATCGCCTGGTTTTGGAAGGGAATAAAGTGATAAGGGAAGAACGCCTGCTCGAAACTTCACGGGATCGCATTCGCGACATCGTGGAGGGTCCCGATGAACTGTTATATCTTTGCACGGAGTCCGGAAAAATTTCGCGTATTGTTCCGGCTCGATAGCATGTCGATAGCATTTTGTTTGTCTGATACGAGGTTGGATAATCCGGAAGTCTGAAATGTTGTCGCGATTCAACAGATTCTTTTTGACAAGGGCGAGCGGTCGTACAGTTCTGTTATGGCTGTTCATTGCCATAGCTTCATTTTCACTAATGGCCGCGATCATCACGCCAGCATTTCAGGATGCAACGGAGGGTCTGCGCCCGTTTGATCTGAACTTTGGTATCAGCGCCGAAGTCATCTACCGGGATTTGCCCGTTTATACGGATCGTTCCCGGACTCTATATATATGGTTCGCCATTGCTGACTATATATATCCAGCCGCTGCTGCCGTTTTTTTCATAATGCTCTGGGTATGGATGTCGAACAAGTCGCCTAATCGCTTTTTCGAGCGACTGACCGCGGCCGGGGTCCTCATAATCCCGTTGTTATTCGCACTCGTGGACTGGCTGGAAAATGCCGGCTTTCTGTTCGTGATATTCAGCTACCCGACGGAATACCCGCGGATAGCTAATATGGCCGGAACCCTGAAGAAAACCAAGCCGTTTATAGAAATGATAGTGCTCGCGCTGACCATCGTATTCACTGCTACCGTACTCTGGCAGGCTAGCCGGCGAAGGCATTGACCTGCGAAGCGTACTTCGACGAACATTGACCGTCTGTTGGTATAAGAATAATTAGGGAGTGATTATGAAACTCATCGGCGCGATTGCTTCACCCTATGTCATGCGAGTCGTCATGTTTGCTCGTCTCAAGGGCGTTGACTTACCGTTGGAAGGAGTACCGGGTGGCAGTTCTCGATCCGACGAGTACCTGGCCATGACGCCGATCGGTAAAATTCCGAGCCTGGAGGTGAACGGAAAAGTACTGGCCGAGTCCGAAGTTATCTGTGAGTATCTGGAGGACGCTTTTCCGGAGCAATCAGGGTTACCGGCCGATAATCTAGATCGGGCCACGTCGAGGCTGATTTCACGCCTGGTGGATTTATACATCGGGCCGAAATTCGGGCCGATGT
>PVMK01119737.1_pt1 | contig 66809 bp, 84 predicted proteins | sample 1853481 | NCBI WGS metagenome assembly PVMK01 (sample SAMN08533507, study PRJNA380276) | Marine sediment metagenome, whole genome shotgun sequencing project.
GAACACGTCGGGTTCGTCATCTCAGGTTCAACCGATTCGAAACGCTACGGGATCAACGGTCTCGGATCCGGGCGGATGCCTTCATTCGGACAGATCCTGTCTGAATCCCAGATCACGTTGATCGTGATGTACGAGAGGACGCTGTGATGAAAAGGCGACTCCACGGCACCGTATCGAAGATGCGAAGTGACGCTGGACTGTCAACCCTTGAGGCTCTCGGGCTCATAGCGTTCGTCGTCTCGTTGCTTGCGATGATCCCGTTCGTCCGGGAATTCGCTGTGAACGCGATCGGTGTGGTGTTCAACCAGGTGGACGAAGACACGGGCCACATCAATGATTTCTCGGTTGCCATGCGCGGATTCGCCATCGCCGCTGGGGCCGTTCTCGTGTTCATCGGCTCGTTGGCGCTCGTGCTCTGGACCGACGTCGGCAAGAGACTGTCCTTCCTTCTCACTGGTTCTGCGGTCTTTGGATGGCTGACGATCAACGGCATCCTGTTCATCGTCTACGCCCCGAGGGGAATACGACCTGAGAACCTTGAGGGTCTGAACGCCTTTCAGATGAGGCTCCCGTCGATTGCCATGACCGTCGGGTCACTGGTGATCATGGCGATGTTCCTGGTGGCCCTTGCACGCTATGAAGCGGACACCGCCGAGTAACGCGATGTTCGGAAGCCGGTCGCGGTGGTTATGGCCGGTTGAGGTGGTAGGCGAGAATCCCGAGTTCGGTGGAAAGATCGACCCTTCGGACAGAAACATCGTCGTCCGTCTTGAGGATCGTCGGTGCGAGGTTGAGGATCGACTTCACACCCGCCTCGGTCAAGCGGTCAGCGACGGTTTGGGCTCCTGACGGCGGAGTCGCGATGATCCCGATGCGTACCGCGTGTTCGTCGACGATCTCTTCCAACTTGTGGAGCGACTCGACCTCGACGCCTGCGATCTCCGTGCCGATCTTCGCTTCATCGATATCGAGGATGGCAGCGATCTCGAAACCCCAGTTCTCGAAACCCTTGTAGTTGGCGAGGGCTCGCCCGAGGTTCCCGGCTCCGACGATCACGACGGGATAGTGGCTGATCAGCCCAAGCGTCTTTCGAATCTGGATGCGCAACTCATCGATGTCGTATCCGACCCCTCGGGTCCCATGGCTACCGAGGTAGGAAAGATCCTTACGCACCTGCGCAGCGCTCACGCCAGCGGCCAGCGCGATCTCCTCGGAGGAGCACGTCGACGCCGTCTCAGCCATGTCAGATAGGCACCGCAGGTAACGGGGAAGCCTGGCTACGGCAGCGGATGGAATCTCTCGCTTCATGCAGCCGAGGTTAGGGCGAGTCTCACACCATGAAGAATCGTGTTCCGATGATTTCTGCTCGCCTCAACGGCTGGGTAACCTCCCAGACAATGGAGCTCGCCGACTACCTTCCGATCGCTCTGATGACGCTACTTGGACTCGCCTTTGGTGGGGGGGCCATCGTCGCTTCGAGACTGATCGCTCCCAACAATCCCACTCCCGAGAAACTCGCTCCGTACGAGTGCGGGATCGTGCCGCTTCAGGAGCCGGCGGCTCGTTTCCCTGTGAAGTTCTACCTCGTTGCGATGTTGTTCGTGATCTTCGACGTCGAGATCATCTTCCTGTTCGCTTGGGCTGTCCGCTGGGAGGCCTTCGGGTGGGGAGGCGTGGCGGCTGTCGTGGCGTTCATGCTCATGCTCATCGAGACGCTCGCATACGTGTGGAAGCGTGGAGCCCTGGACTGGAACGTCTCGCGGCGCGCTCGGTATCGGAGGGTTGACGCAGACGATCCGGCCCTCGAGGAGGCTGCCTGATGGCCGGACCGGCATCCGAACCGGGCTTCCTGCTCACAACCGTTGAGAAGGGTGTGAACTGGGCCCGCACGAGATCGATGTGGCCAGCGTCGTTCGGTCTCGCCTGCTGTGCGATCGAGATGATGGGAACGGGTGCGGCTCACAACGACCTCGCCCGGTTCGGCATGGAGGTCTTCCGGGCTTCGCCACGCCAAGCAGACCTGATGATCGTCGCTGGCCGCGTCTCGCAGAAGATGGCTCCCGTGCTTCGCCAGGTGTACGACCAGATGGCCGAACCGAAATGGGTTCTCGCCATGGGTGCGTGCGCATCTTCGGGAGGCATGTTCAACAACTATGCATTAGTGCAGGGTGTCGACCAGATCGTCCCCGTGGATATGTACGTCCCTGGTTGTCCTCCCGGCCCCCAGTCTTTGATCCACGGCATCTTGAGCCTGCAGCAGCTGATCATGGATGGCGAGATCCGTCGCTCCACGGGTGTCGTCTGACATGCCAGACAACGAGGACACCGTGGACAACGCCGCCCTGCCTGAAGCGGAGGAGTCGGCGCCGACACCACCTGCGAACGCCGCTATCGCATCCGTCGTCCGGGCGTTCCCAGAGGCAGTGGTAACGGAGCACTCGTACGCCTCGTCGGATGTGACGTACCACCGGGTCGAGGTGCCGGTTGACAGCTGGGTAGGGATCGTTCAGGCGGCCCGTAAGGCTGGATTCGACTCGTTCATCGACCTGTATGCCGTCGATCATTACTCGCAGGCACCTCGGTTCGAGGTCGGGCTGAATCTTGTGTCGATGGGTGCCAACGAACGGGTGATCCTGACGACGCGGATTCCGTACGACGAGCCTTCGGTCCCGACCATCACCGGCGAGTTCGCCGGAGCCAATTTCTATGAGCGCGAGGCATACGACCTTTTCGGGATCGTGTTCCCAGGCCATCCTGATCTCACTCGCATCCTCCTGCCAGACGACTGGGATGGGTATCCACTTCGTAAGGATTACGACATCGGTGCGGTCCCAGTCCAGTTCAAGGCTGGGAGCGCCGACCTGTGAGCGACACGACGAACGTCACAGATCCTGCGGGCGAGGAAGCGGCGACTGAACCGGTCGAGGCAGCGAGCGTTGCTGACGAACGGAGGGCCGCACATGACATATGGGTGAGTGGCACCGAGGAGCGATACCCGTTTGCCACAGAGACGGACGAGGGCGCACAGGAGATGCTGCCCGAAGCCGAGGACCCCGCTGCCGACATCCAGTCAGGGATAGCGGTCGATGACGACTTCCTGAGGGAATCGGATGTACTCGCCGACGAGCGCCAGATCATCAACATGGGCCCACAACATCCATCAACGCACGGTGTGCTCAGACTCCACCTTGAACTCGAAGGGGAGACCATCCGTCGGGCGAAGCCGATCATCGGCTATCTGCACACCGGCATGGAGAAGACCGCAGAGGCTCTCAACTACGCCCAAGGCTCGACGAACGTGACGCGGATGGACTACCTCGCACCGTTCCACAACGAACTCGCGTTCTCGTTGACGGTCGAGCAGCTCCTCGGGATCGATGTGCCTGAGCGGGCGAGCGCCATCCGGGTGCTGATGACGGAACTCAACCGGGTCGCGAGCCACCTTGTCTGGGTTGCAACCCAGGGCATGGACATCGGTGCCCTGTCGATGATGATCTACGGCTGGCGGGAGCGAGAGGTCTGCCTCGACTTCTTCGAGAAGACGACCGGCCTCCGCATGAACCACAACTACATCCGCCCTGGCGGTGTTGCAGCCGACCTCCCTCACGGTTGGGAGGACGATGTAGCGAACCTGATCGAAGCGGTGTCGGGAGGACTCGACGAGTACGAGGAGCTCCTGAACGAGAATCCGATCTTCCTCGACCGGACGATGGGCGTTGGCGTGATGACGCCACAAGAGTGTAAGCAGTACGGGATCACCGGTCCGATGGCAAGAGCATCTGGCATCGACTGGGACCTCCGGAAGACCGCTCCGTACTGCGGCATCGATCAGTACGACTTCGACGTTCCCACGGGTGTTCACGGGGACGTCCACGACCGGTACACGGTACGCATGGAAGAGATGCGCCAGTCGCTTCGCATCGCGGAGCAGGTCGCCGCTCGCATGCCGTCAGGGGATCATCGGACGGAGGATCGCAAGGTCACACCTCCACCTCGGGCAAGGATCGACGAGTCGATGGAAGCCCTGATCCACCACTTCAAGCTCTTTACCGAAGGCATCCAGGTTCCGGAGGGGACGGCATATCAGTCAGTCGAGGGGCCACGGGGCGAGATCGGCTGCCTGCTCGTGTCCAAGGGTGGTGCGAGGCCGTGGCGGATGCATTGGAGGGCCCCGTCGTTCGCAGCCGTCCAGGCACTTCCCGTGATGATGACGGATTCGTTGCTCGCGGACGTCGTTGCGACGATCGCCTCAGTCGATCCTGTGCTCGGGGATGTTGACCGATGACAACCGCGATCTCACATTGGTCACGGGCCAACCAGGAGCGTGCAGCAACGATGCTTGCTTCGTACCCGGAGAGGCGATCTGCGCTCATGCCTCTCCTGTACCTCGCAACTCTCGAACACGGGTTCGTGACAGAAGAGGCCATGGTCGAGGTGGCAGAGCTTGTCGGTATCACGCCCGCACAGGTCCAATCCGTCGCGTCGTTCTACACGATGTTCAAGCGCGAGCCGGTGGGCGACTACCTCGTCTCGGTCTGCACCTCCATCACGTGCCATCTCCTCGGCGGCGATGAGGTCCTGGCGTCTGTTGAAGATGCAACGCAGACGCCACGGGGCGACACCTCAGAAGATGGCCGATTCTCAGTCGAGCGCGCGGAGTGCATCGGGGCGTGCGGCGGTGCGCCGGCGCTGCAGGTCAACTATGAACTGATCGAGGGCGTATCGCCGGAGAAGGCAGCCGCTCTCGTCAAGTGGCTGGCAGACACAACGCCAGCGGTCGTACTCGCAGATGAAATGCAGCAACTGTTCGGCGGCCAACGGTCATTCGACTGGGGACCGACAGATTCGGAAGGTGCGACCGGTGCCGTTCCCGCGTTCGCTCCCTATGGATCATCGGAGGCTGGACGATGACCGACACGATCCTCACAACCCGGATGGTCGCCCATCCTGCCGACAGCCATACGATCGATCGATACCTCGCGACCGGTGGGTACGACGCTCTGCGCAAAGCGGTGAACGAGATGACGCCTGAAGATATTGTCGGAGAGGTCAAGGCATCGAACATGCGTGGGCGTGGTGGCGCCGGATTCCCGACAGGTGTGAAGTGGGGGTTCCTCCCCGACACGTATCCGAGATACCTCGTGGTCAATTGTGATGAGTCCGAACCTGGCACGTTCAATGACAGGCAACTCACCGAGCGTGATCCTCACCAGCTCCTTGAGGGAGCGATCATCTCGAGTTATGCCCTCGGCGTGTCACACGCCTTCGTGTACATCAGGGGCGAATACGCGAAGGGGGCTCGCCGCCTCCAGAACGCGATCGACGAAGCGACCGCGGCGGGTTACATCGGCGAGAACATCCTTGGCAGCGACTTCTCGTTGACGGTCACCATTCACCTCGGTGGGGGCGCATACATATGCGGAGAGGAGACGGCGCTCCTCAACAGTCTGGAGGGACGGAGAGGTGAGCCGAGGCTGAAGCCACCCTTCCCTGCGATCGAGGGCTTGTACGCCAAGCCGACGATCGTGAACAACGTCGAGTCGATCTCGAACATCCCTTGGATCACCCTCAACGGGGGTAACGCATACGCCTCGATCGGCCCGGAACGCTCCGCAGGAACGAAGATGCTCAGTATCTCGGGCCACATCAACAAGCCGGGGAACTACGAGATCGTCATGGGGATGACATGGCGTGAGCTGATCTACGAGGTCGGTGGGGGAATCCCCGGGGGCAAGGAACTCAAGACATGGATCCCCGGTGGGGCCTCGGTGAACGAGATGACCCTGAAGATGTTGTCGGAGAGGTCAAGGCATCGAACATGCGTGGGCGTGGTGGCGCCGGATTCCCGACAGGTGTGAAGTGGGGGTTCCTCCCCGACACGTATCCGAGATACCTCGTGGTCAATTGTGACGAGTCCGAACCTGGCACATTCAATGACAGGCAACTCACCGAGCGTGATCCTCACCAGCTCCTTGAGGGAGCGATCATCTCAAGCTATGCCCTCGGCGTGTCACACGCCTTCGTGTACATCAGGGGCGAATACGCGAAGGGGGCTCGCCGTCTCCAGAACGCGATCGACGAAGCGACCGCGGCGGGTTACATCGGCGAGAACATCCTTGGCAGCGACTTCTCGTTGACGGTCACCATTCACCTCGGTGGGGGTGCATACATATGCGGAGAGGAGACGGCGCTCCTCAACAGTCTGGAGGGACGGAGAGGTGAGCCGAGGCTGAAGCCACCCTTCCCTGCGATCGAGGGCTTGTACGCCAAGCCGACGATCGTGAACAACGTCGAGTCGATCTCGAACATCCCTTGGATCACCCTCAACGGGGGTAACGCATACGCCTCGATCGGCCCGGAACGCTCCGCAGGAACGAAGATGCTCAGTATCTCGGGCCACATCAACAAGCCGGGGAACTACGAGATCGTCATGGGGATGACATGGCGTGAGCTGATCTACGAGGTCGGTGGGGGAATCCCCGGGGGCAAGGAACTCAAGACATGGATCCCCGGTGGGGCCTCAGCTCCATGGTTCGTCCCATCGCTCCATCTCGACACGCTTGTCACGTTCGATGACGTGGGGCAGAACGGGTCGATGATCGGTGCCGGCGCCGTTGTGGTGATGGATGAGACGACGGACGTCGTGGCCGCTGCACACAGCATCGTGCGTTTCTTCGCCCACGAGTCGTGTGGCCAATGCACGCCGTGCCGCGAGGGGACGAGCTGGCTGCAGGCTGTGCTCGAACGCATCATGTCGGGCGGTGGCCGACTTGAGGACATCGACCTGTTGCTCGACGTATCGGACAACATCTCACCTGGGCTGAAATGGCCCCCCCGCGATGACGACGATCTGCCCACTTGGCCCGTCAGCGACAGCACCGGTCAGCTCCATCATCAAGTACTTCCGGGACGAAGTCGAAGCCATGATCGGCACGACGGAGGTGGCCAATGTCTGACGCCACATCCACCGTTTCGATCACGATCAACGGAGTCGACCACGACGTGGAAGCGGGCGCCCTCCTGATCTCCGCTGCTGAGCGTGTGGGTGAGTACATCCCGCGCTTCTGCCACCACGATAAGTTGGAGCCGGTCGGCAAGTGCCGGATGTGTCTCGTCGAGGTCGAGGGCCCGCGCGGTAGTCAGCTCGTGCCGTCTTGCACGATGTCTGTAAGCGACGGCATGGTCGTCGACACGAAATCGGATGTCGTGAAGAAGGCTCAAGAAGGCGTTCTCGAGTTCCTGCTCATCAATCACCCCCTTGACTGCCCGGTGTGCGACAAGGGCGGAGAGTGCCCGCTCCAGGACCAGGCCTACTCCCACGGATCAGGCGAGAGCCGGTTCATCGAGGAGAAGAGGACGTTCGTGAAACCGATCCCGGTGTCGGAGGTCGTTCTGCTCGATCGGGAGCGGTGCGTGCTCTGTGACCGCTGCGTACGCGTGGCAGACGACATTGCGGGCGATCCGCTGCTTGTCTTCAATGAGCGAGGGAACCAGGTTCAGATACTCACGTTCCCTGGTGAGCCGTTCGCTTCCTATTTCTCGGGGAACACCGTCCAGGTGTGTCCTGTGGGAGCGCTGACATCGGTCGACTACCGATTCAAGGCTCGCCCGTGGGATCTCGTGTCGACGACATCCGTCTCCCTGCGGGACACGGTGCACTCGAACGTCGAGATCCACACGTCCCGCGGCAAGGTCGTCCGGGTGTACGGCGCAGAGAACGACTCGGTCAATGACGGATGGTTGTCAGACAAGGACCGGTTCTCGTTCTCTGTTCTCGACGCTGAGGACCGCGTCACGAAACCTCTCGTCGCGACCGGGGATGGCTTCGCAGAAGCAACATGGCCTGAAGCGATCGATATGGTTGCAGCCCGCCTCGGATCGTGCATAGGGACGGAAGTCGGATCGATCGGCGGTGCCAACAACACGAATGAAGAGGCATACGTCCTCAGCAAGTTCATGCGATCTGTGATCGGCACACCGCATAGCGATGCCCAACTCGGTGATGGGATCAACCCACAGCTTGCTGCTGCCGTGACGCCGAGGGCAGCCCTGACGGACCTTGATTCGGTCTCAACGATCTTCGTGTGGGGCCCCGACCTCAAAGAGACCCTCCCTGTCCTGTACCTCCGTGTTCGCAAGGCGGTCCGCAACGGTGCGAATCTTGTCGTCGCAAGCCCGGCGGCGACAGGTCTTGACGGCATTGCGACACACGTCATTCGCTACCGGGCAGGGGCCGGCCACGACGCGCTTCGAAAGCTCGCCTCAGGTGACGGCTCCCTCAAGGTCGTGTCGCAACTCCTCGCCGCCGGGTCGGTCGTCACCTTGTTCGGTCGTTCCTCGATCTCCGAGGCCGAGCGACTCGCCGAGGCCGTCGCCAGCTTCGCACGCACGCTTGACGGCCCAGGATCGCTCCCGCTCCTTGGCAGAGGGAACATATTCGGTGCGCTCGATATGGGCCTGGCCAACAACCCCCTTCCCGGCAGGGTCTCTACCGGAGATGCAGCTGGTGCCGCAGCGATCGAGGATGCCTGGGGGCTGATACCCGAAAGTGCAGGCCTCGACACGATGGGCATGCTCAAGGCTGCCGTAGCCGGGGACATCAAGGCCATCGTCCTCGTGGGAGCCGACCCGGTTCGTGACTGTCCCGACCCAGCCCTTGCCGTTGCTGCTCTCGAGGCCGCCGAGTTCGTGGTCGCCATCGATTCCTTCGTCACCGACAGTTCTGTGCACGCCGACGTGATCCTTCCAGCAGCTATGTGGTCCGAAGTAGAAGGATCAGTGACCAACCTCGAGGGCCGTGTGCAGTCCGTGCAGTCCGCGTTGCCGCCGAAGGGTCGAGCTCGCTCGCTCATCGGGACGCTGAGCGACGTCGCCTCAGCGATGGGTGCCGATCTCAACGCACACGACGTGGCGATCGTGAGCAAGGAGATCGCTTCGGTTGCTCCCGCCTATGGCGGTGTGAGCCGTGACTTCCTGATCTTCGAGGGAGATGCCGATGGCGTCATCGTCCCCACGACAGCGGGACATCAGCCGTTGCGGTACATCGCCACAGACGTGTCTGTGCCTTTGGTGACAGATCGTTTCACGCTCCACTTCCCACGGTCGATGTACGACGACGGCGTGACAACGCGTCACGCTGGCTCGATCTCTGGTCTCGTCAACGATTCGTTCGTGCGGATCAACCCCCGTGATGCATCCATGCTCGCCGTCGAGGATGGGTCGACGGTGGAACTCGCCGGAACGATTCGCATGCCTGCGCGCCTCGATCCGGAGGTCTCCGAAGGCTCGGTCGTCGTGCCCTTCAATGTCGAGGCGACGAAGGGCCTCACTGCCTCAGCCTCGTTGTCCGTTCGGGCCGTGAGGGGGGAGGGATGAGCATCTTCATCGAAGCAGCCATCAAGGTCCTCCTCGCCTTCATCTTCCTGATGATCACGATCCTTCTCCTCGTATGGGCGGAACGAAAGTGGGTCGCCGACCTCCAGAACAGGATCGGCCCCGAGCGTGCTGGCCCGTGGGGAGTGCTCCAGACACTTGCGGACGGCACGAAACTCTTCTTCAAGGAATCGATAACACCAGTACGGGCGGAGTTCGGCGTCTATATCGCTGCCCCCGTCATGGCGCTCGTCCCTGCGTTGTTGATCTTCCTCGTCATCCCGATCGGAGCGCCGATCGAGATCGGTGACACCACGTATCACCTGCAGGTGACCGATCTCAACGTGGGCTTGCTGTACGTCCTGGCGCTGTCATCGCTAGCGGTATACGCCATCACGCTTGCCGGATGGTCCTCCGGGTCGAAGTATCCGCTTCTCGGATCTGTCCGTGCGTCAGCCCAGATGATCTCGTATGAGGCCGCGATGGGGCTTGCCCTCGTGCCGGTGGTCATGTTCTCGAACTCGACCTCGATCAGAGCGATCGTCGAGTCCCAACAAGGGACGTTCGGCGGCTTCGTCCCTGCATGGAACATCGTGTTGCTGCCCTCGTTCGTCATCTTCCTCATCGCTGGTTTCGCCGAGACCAATCGGGCGCCGTTCGATCTCGTCGAGGCCGAGTCCGAGATCGTCGGCGGCTACCACACCGAGTACTCCGGTTTCCGCTTCGCATTGTTCTTCCTTGCCGAGTACATCAACGTGTTCAACATCTCTGCCCTGACCGTGATCTTCTTCCTCGGCGGATGGGCCGGACCTGTGATCCACGTGCCCGTCCTATCGAGCAACTGATGCCCGTCGGCTGGTTCCTTCTCAAGACGTGGGCGATCGTGTTCCTCTTTGTGTGGGTGCGCGGGACGCTCCCGCGGATGAGATACGACCAGTTGATGGCGTTCGGATGGAAACGGCTCATACCTGTTTCGCTGGCATGGATCATCCTTGTCGCTCTCGCCCTCGGGCTCCGTGAGTTCGGACTGCCATGGACATGAGGTACGCACGATGAGTTGGTTTGCCGATCTTCTCGGACCGTTCAGGGGGTTTGCGGTAACCGCACGCCAGCTCCGAAAGGAACGGGTCACGCGCAAGTACCCGGCAGAGAAGCGCGTCAAACCGGAACGTTTCCATGGACGCCACGTGCTCAACAGGTACGCAGACGGCATGGAGAAGTGCATCGGATGTGAGTTGTGCGCCGGCGTATGTCCCGCGAGCTGCATCTACGTTCGCGGCGCCGATAACCCGGTGGATGCGCCGGTGAGCCCCGGTGAACGGTTCGGCTTCGTGTACGAGATCAACATGCTGCGGTGCATCTTCTGTGCGATGTGCGTCGAAGCGTGCCCGACTGAAGCGATCACGATGACGCACCTGTTCGAGATGTCAGTTACCGATCGCGACGACGCGATCTACACGAAGTCCGAGTTGCTCGTTGATCCCGATGGAACCCCGAATCACCCCCAGCCTGAATCACCGCTCATCGATCTGAACGAGCTCCGCCTCGGCGACGGCTGGATGGAGGCGACATCGCCTGCGGGTAGAGCCGAGTACACGGATGTTGTCGCCTGGTCGCCCTCGGCACGGAAGGTGAATCAGCCCTCGGAGTCGGGTGGTGACGAGACGGTCGATGCCGCTCGGGAAGGCGATACCGATGGTTGAGGCGATCGTGTTCCTGATCTTCGCCGCCGTTGCCATGGCCGGTGCGATATCGATGATCGGCGCTCGAAACCCCGTGTATTCGGCTGTGGGGCTCCTTGCGACGATGTTCTCCATCGCGGTCATGTACGTCCTGCTCGACGCTCACTTCGTAGCGGCTGTGCAGGTGATCATCTATGCGGGTGCGGTGATGACGTTGTTCCTGTTCGTGATCATGCTCATCGGTGTCGACAAGTCCGACGCATACGGAACACAGGTTCCCGCCCAGCGCATCCTCACGTTGGTGGTGGCCGTCGGTCTCTTTGCGGCGATAGCGCTTGCAGCCGGTTCCGCATGGGTGACGGGCAGCGATATGTTCGGAGCGGTTGATCTCAACGGCACGATCGAGAACGTCGCTGACGAGTTGTTCGGAACATGGATGATCGTCTTCTTGTCGACGGTGATGTTGCTCACGATCGCCGCCCTGGGAACGATCGCACTCGCGTACTTCGGCGCCGACCTCGAGGACGAGGAGGCGACGTTGTGATCCTCACGGCTTCATGGTTCATGATCCTCGCCGCTGCGCTGTTCTCCATCGGTGTTGCAGGTGTTCTCATCCGTCGGAACGCGCTCGTCATGTTCATGTCGATCGAGCTCATGCTCAACAGCGTCAACCTGACGTTCGTCACGGTCAGCAAGGAGCTCGGCCTTATCGAAGGTCAGGTAGCAGCCATGTTCGTGATGGTGGTTGCCGCGGCGGAGGTCACTGTTGGCCTTGCGATCATCGTTGCGGTATTCAGGCGTCGGACGAGTGCCAACGTTGACGAGCTCGCAGAGTTGAAGGGCTAGGCATGACCGATCTGATCTGGCTTGTCATCGCCCTCCCTCTCGCGGGCGCAGTGGTGAACCTGTTGTTCGGGAAGCGGATCGGGGACCCGGTCGCCGGATGGTTTGCGTTCGGCACGGTGGCCGCGGCGTTCCTTGTCGCCGTTGAACCCGTGGTGACACTGGTGAGGAACAGTTCCGAGCCATCCACGCACTACCTGTTCTCATGGATCCCGATCCTTGGCGTTGATGCCGAGTTGCTGTGGGATCCACTTGCGGCTGTGCTCACCATGGTCGTGACAGGCGTCGGCGCGCTCATCCACCTCTATTCGATCGGGTACATGAAAGGCGATGAGCGGTTCCCGCGGTTCTTTGCCTACCTCAACCTGTTCATCGCGTCGATGTTGATCCTCGTCCTTGCAGCCAACTATGCGGTGATGTTCGTCGGATGGGAACTCGTTGGGCTCTCGTCCTACCTGTTGATCTCCTTCTGGTTCACCAAGCCGGCGGCGGCGGCTGCAGGCAAGAAGGCTTTCGTGGTCAACCGGATCGGCGACTGGGGCTTCCTCGTCGCGCTCATGTTGATATTCGCCGCATTCGGCACGTTCGATTTCGGGACGGTGTTCGCGACAGCCGAGGGCACCTGTCGGTCGGGATGGCCACAGCCATCACCCTCCTGCTGTTCGTGGGTGCGGCAGGCAAGTCTGCCCAGATCCCCCTCTACGTGTGGCTGCCGGATGCGATGGAGGGCCCGACGCCGGTGTCCGCACTCATCCACGCTGCCACGATGGTCACGGCTGGCGTGTTCATGATGGCCCGGTCTGCCGTGCTGTTCGAGATGGCACCCGTGACCGGAGGCATCGTTGCCACGGTTGGTGTCGCGACTGCGCTTGTTGCAGCCGTCATCGCCGTCGCGCAAACAGACATCAAGCGTGTCCTTGCCTATTCCACGATCAGCCAACTCGGTTACATGGTGCTCGCCATCGGTGCCGGGGCGTACACGGCTGGGATCTTCCATCTCACGACCCATGCGTTCTTCAAGGCTCTGCTGTTCCTCGGAGCAGGCTCGGTGATCCATGCGATGTCCGGTGAGCAGGACATGCGGAAGATGGGTGGGCTGAGGAGGAAGATGCCGATCACCTTCATCACGATGGCCGCCGCCTGGCTTGCGATCTCCGGTGTCTTCCCGTTCTCGGGCTTCTGGTCCAAGGACGAGATCCTCACCGCGACCTTCCACAACGGCGGCTTCTGGTACATCCTGTGGGCGGTCGGTATGTTCGTAGCCCTTCTCACGGCGTTCTACATGACCCGCCTCATCGTGCTCACCTTCATGGGCTCGCCGCGATGGAGCGAAGGCGCCCACCCTCATGAGAGCCCGTCGAGCATGACGATCCCGTTGATCGTCCTTGCGTTCTTCACCACGACGGCCGGGGTGTTCAATACGCCGTTCCGGCTGGTGTTCGAGCACTTCCTCACGTCGTCGTTCGAGCATGTCGCTCATGCCACGGAGTCCGAGTGGACACTCATCGTTGGCCTCGCACTGTTGACATTGGTCCTCGTTGTCGCTGGCATCGTCGCCGCCTGGAGGCGTTACTCGACCGATGAACTCCCGGTAGAGGAGGGCGGCTGGTGGAGCCGCGCCCTCACAGGATTCGGCGTGGACGACTTCTACGGCCGGGTCATCGTGGCGCATGGCAAGCGGATCGCCAACGCTGCGTCATCTGCCGATGCGACAGTCATCGACGGAGTCGCACACGGTGTCGCAGAAGGAATGCGTTCCGCCGGAACGGGGCTGCGACCGGCCCAGAGCGGGAACGTGCGCGGGTACGCGGCGATGATCGCTGTCGCGTCTGTGCTTCTCATCGTTGTGATGGTTGCGTTCGGGGGCGGCTTCTGATGCCGGTTCTCAGCATCCTCATCGCTCTGCCGTTCATAGGCGCGCTCATCGTCTCGTTGCTTCCACGCCATCGTCCGGAGGTCGTGTTTCCCGTTGCGCTCGGTGTTTCGCTTGCGCCGCTGGCGGTCGTGTTCTACGTCCTGTCGGAGTTCCCTGTGGGCGATCCCAACATCCAGTTCCCCGAGTTCCACGTTGTATCGGAGACCTTCGGCATCGCCTGGCAGCTTGGGATCGATGGGATCTCGCTCTTCATGGTCGCCCTGACCGCGATCCTCTTCCCGATATCGATCGCCGCGTCGCGATCTGTGACGGACAAGCTGAAGACGTACATGGTGCTCCTGCTGCTGCTCGAGGGTGCCGTGCTCGGTGTGTTCTTGGCCCTTGACATGCTCATATTCTTTGCGTTCTTCGAGATCGTGCTGATCCCCATGTACCTGCTCATCTCGATGTGGGGATCGGAGAACCGACGGTACGCCTCCATCAAGTTCGTGCTTTTCACTGCAACAGGATCGGCCTTCCTGCTTGTTGGCATCGTCGCTCTTGGGATCCTTGCTGGGGATCTTGTAGGGACAGCGTCGTCGTTCAACTTCGCCGTGATGTTGCAGGTCCCGATGTCGGACACAACGCAGCTCTGGCTGTTCGCCGCCTTCGGCATCGCCTTCGCCATCAAGGTGCCCCTGTTCCCGTTCCACACCTGGCTGCCTGATGCGCACACAGAGGCACCTACCGCAGGCTCCGTGATCCTTGCGGGTGTGCTGCTGAAGATGGGTACCTACGGTCTTCTTCGCTTCAACCTCATGCTCTTCCCTGACGCGGTCGTCGATGCCGCACCAGTGCTCGGAGTTCTCGGTGTCATCGGCATCGTGTACGGAGCCGCTGTCGCGATCGTGCAGCCCGACGTGAAGCGGCTTATCGCCTACTCGTCGGTCAGCCACATGGGGTTCATCGTCCTCGGAACGTTTGCGCTCACCAGCCAGGCGCTTGAGGGAGCGTTGTTCCTCATGATCAGCCATGGGCTGACAACGGGCGCCCTCTTCCTTCTCATAGGGATGATCTACGAGCGCACGCACACGAGGGCCATTGCCGATTACGGCGGGCTTGCGCAGGTGATGCCGGTATATGCGGGCATCTTCCTCTTCAGCATCTTCGCTTCTGCTGGCCTTCCAGGGCTGTCAGGGTTCGTCGGCGAGTTCATGATCCTGATCGGCACGTATCTCACGATGCCGGTTCTCGCTGTCATCGCTGGGTTCGGTGTCATTCTCGCTGCCGTGTACCTGCTGTGGGCCTACGAGCGGGTATTCACGGGTCCGACGAACCCGAAGCTTGAAGGTCTCAAAGACCTTGGATTCCGCGAGATCGCGATCATGGTGCCGCTCGTCGTCCTGATCATCGGACTTGGGGTGTACCCCAAGCCGGTGATGGAACGGATCAGCCCCTCTGTCGAGATCATTCTGGAACGGATCGAGGCGGAGACCGATTACGAGGTTCCGACCTTCGGTAGAGCCGAGGATGTGGCTCAGGTCGCTGAAGCTGGCGTGGGGGAGGGGCAGGGCTGATGCAGAACATGTCTTGGCTCGCTGTCTCCTTTGAGGTGGTGCTGTTGGTCGGTGCCCTTTCTGTGCTGCTTGTCGCGGTCGTGTCCGGCCGCAGTCGATCGGTGTGGGGCCCCATCGTGGGCCTGGCGTTTGCGTTGTCCTTCGTTGCCGGTCTGTGGCAGTGGTCAGCCGTCGCAGACGGGCAAGGCGGGATGTTCTTCTCCGCACAGAACGTCGAGATAGCGATCTCGCCGATGGTCGTCCTGGATGGCTACTCGGCGTTCGCCGCGATGTTGCTCGGCGCCGTCGGGTTCTTCGGGTTCTTGGGCTCGTGGGACCTGCAGGTGCGCCTTGGCAAGCGGGCAGCAGAGTTCTCGGCACTCATGCTGCTTGGTGTTGCTGGGTTGCACATGATGGCGGCGACACCGAACCTGCTCGTGATCTTCGTCGGGTTGGAGACAGCCTCGATCTCGTTCTACATCCTTGCCGGGTTCACCAGGAAGGCGAGGGGCTCCGATGAGTCAGCGCTCAAGTACTTCTTGCTCGGATCCCTCGCATCAGCCCTGTTCCTCTACGGCGTAGCCCTGACATTTGCTGCGACAGGATCCCTGTCTTTGTACGGTGCAAACTCGATACGGGACTTCTTCGTCAACAACATCCTGACCGAGCCTGGCGTTCTCCTCGTCGGCATGGCGCTCATGCTCGTCGGCCTGATGTTCAAGGTCTCGGCTGCACCGTTCCACCAGTGGGCCCCTGATGTGTATCAGGGAGCGCCGAGCGGTGCGGTCGGTCTGATGGCCGCTGGCGTGAAGATCGCCGGATTCGCGGCCATCGGCCGCATCTTCGTGGCTGGTCTCGCCAGCCAGATCGATGTATGGGGTCCGATCTTCGCCGGGATCGCCGCCGTGTCGATGATCGTCGGCACGATCATGGCCCTTGTACAGGACGATCTCAAGCGATTGCTCGCGTATTCCGGCGTCGCACACGCCGGATATCTCCTTGCTGCTCTCGTTGCCGGCTACGACGGCTTCGAGGCGATGTGGTTCTATCTCGCGACCTATGCCTTCATGGTGGTCGGTGCGTTCACCGTTGTGAGTGTCGTCAACGGCCCTGGCTCTTCTTCAACGTCGCTGTCTACCCTCAAGGGCCTCGCATCGCGCAACCCCCACCTCGCCTGGTTGATGGCTGTCATCATGCTCGGGATGTCGGGTATGCCATTTTTCGCTGGCTTCGTCGGCAAGGTTCTTGCGTTCGTGGCCGCTGGCCAGGCTGACTACCTATGGCTGGTCATGATTGGTACATTGACGACTGTGATCGGCCTTGCGTTCTATCTCCGTGTCGTGTCCACGATGTTCCAACCCGCCGACAGCAACGACCTCGGAGCTGTCGAGATGTCGGCAACATCCAACGTCACGGTGCTTGTCGCGGCGGGCGTCACGCTCGTCTTCGGTGTTCTTCCCTGGCCGCTGCTTGAAGTCGTTCGTGATGCGCTTCCGCTCTGATCTCGCACGCCCAAGAGTTGCGGGTCTCTTTGCACTGACCTTCGTGGCGTTGTTCGCCGTGGCTTCGCCAGTGCTTTCTGCCCTTGTGACCACGAACATCTATGTCGTCTCGGTCGATGAGTCTGTAAATGAGGATGTGTATGTCACGTCGACGAAGGGTGTCGTCGACGGAACCATCAACGGAGACGTGACCATTTTCACGGGAGACCTGGTCATCAACGGATCTGTGACGGGAAGCGTCAACGTGTTCTCATCGGGGACCGTGACCGTGTCGCAAGACGGAACCGTTGGAGGGTCGCTACGGGGCGCCGCCGTGAACGTGAAGATCTTCGGGGAGGTCGGGAGCGACCTGTTCATCACGGCGGCATCCATCGTTGTGGAGGAGTCGGGGACCATCGGCAGGGATGCAATGGCATTTGGAGGCGTCCTCCGAGTGGAAGGCACCGTCGTCAGGGATGTGCGCGGGCGGACCGTTCGCACCGTGATCGACGGCGACGTTGGCGGCGACATCGACATCGCCACACAGAAGTTCGAGGTCGGCGACGCGGCGAGTGTCGGTGGAGACATCCAGTATCGCTCACAGGTGGATGCATCGATCTCCTCTGGTGCTCAGATCTCGGGAACGGTGAAGAGACTTCCGACCCAGAGCAACTTCATCTACGGCGTGATCCTTGCGCTGGCGAACATCATCGGGTTCCTTGGCTTCATCGTTGTGGGCGTTGTGGCGCTCTTCGTCGCTCGAGGATCGGGAAGTAGAGCAGCAGGGGCCGTGATCACCAACCCGATCAAGACCTTGTTGTGGGGTCTCGGTGCCGTGATAGCTCTCCCCGTCGTCACTGTGCTGCTCGCTGCCACCCTCGTCGGGCTTCCGCTCGCGCTTCTCCTTGTGATGGTGATGGTCGCCGGGTTGATCGTCGGACCGGTGCCAGCGATTACAGCGTTGGGCAACAGGATTCTCTTCAGGAGGGGCGGCTTGCTCGGGGCGTTCGTGGTGGGTGCGATCCTCTGGCGCCTCGCCATCTGGCTCATACCACTCGTCGGGGGCGTGCTCTTCGTGATCGCTCTTGTTTGGGGTGTCGGTGCGTGGATCGTCGGCATGCTTGCCGCACGCAACGACGATCCTGTGCCAGCGGCTCTCCTGCCGGCGAGCATGATCCCGGAGTCCGGCGTGCCAGATGATTGGGAGCCACCGCTACCGCCGCTTGCAGCGGACCACGGACCAGAGGCAGAAGCAGAGGACGACGAACCTGCACCGGACCACGGACCACGGACCACGGACGACGGACCAGAGGCAGAGGGAGAAGCAGCTGGCGGTGAGGACATCGAGGTGTCGGTCGACGTCGTTCCGTTGTCTGAGCCGCCGCCGTTGCCCGAACCTGAGGAAGAAGCCCCCGAACCCGTCGAGGAAGACGAAACCGCACGCAGACGTGCTGAATTCGACGCACTGTTGGATGCAGCGGTAAAGGACTCCGAGGCGGATCAGCGTTCGTCGGATGACGAATGGGGACTCCCGACCAGCTAGTGGTCAGGGCATCAGTCCGGAAAGACGACGGCGTCGAGAATCTCGAGGTCCACGCTGTCGCCGACGCTGATCGCACGGAGTGACGGGACGAGCGCTTCGACTTTGTCCCCGTCCGTGAGTTCGATCTCCACTCGCTGATCATGTCCGTAGAACTCGGTGTCCACGACCGTTCCTTGGCCCTGATCGACGACGGACGGGCTGATCCATTCCGGGCGGATCATGACCACCACCGCTGATCCGTCTGCGATGTCTGTGTCGATCGATCCGACCGAGGTCGAGATCGCTCCATGTTCGATGGTTCCCGGGAGGAGGATCGCGTCACCGAGGAACCCTGCCACCCACGGATCAACCGGCGATCGATACACCTCGTCCGGTCTGCCAACCTGCCTGATCGACCCCTTACGCATCACTGCGATCACGTCAGCGATGGCAAGTGCCTCCGATTGGTCATGGGTGACGAGTACAGCAGTCACGCCAGCCGACCGGATCGTTGCCTTGAGTTCCCGCCGCATACGCTCGCGCTTGGGCGCGTCGAGATTCGAGAACGGCTCGTCAAGGAGGACAACGTCCGGCGATGGTGCAAGCGCACGGGCGAGTGCGACCCGCTGTTGTTCACCCCCGGAGAGCTCATGCGGGAACCGGGATTCGTACCCGTTCAGCCCGACCAGGTCGAGAACGTCTGCGACGCGTGCGACGCGGTCGGACCCCGATACGCCGTAGCCGACGTTCTCCGCGACAGAGATGTGCGGGAAGAGGGCGTAGTCCTGGAACACCATGCCGACGTTCCGCTTCTCCGGGGCAACGTTCACGTCCGGGCCGAGCACCTGACGGCCCCTGATCGACACGGAGCCAGCGTCGACATCCTGGAACCCCGCGATCACCCGGAGTGCCGTTGTCTTGCCACATCCGCTTGGCCCAACAAGTGCAAGCAAGCCACCGGCAGGCACGTCGAGCGTCAGATTGGTCAGAGCTTTGGTGTCACCGAACGACACGTGGACACCTTCAACGGAGATCAGCGGGGCGGCCATCAGTCGACGACTTCCCTCGGCTTGATCGACAGGTAGTAGAGAGGCAACACAGACACGGCGATGAGGATAAGGGACGAGGTCGCTGCTCGGGCGTAGAGGAGTTCATCTGCCGAAGACCAGATACGCACGGCCAGTGTGGAGAAGCCCGGTGGGCTCAACAGCAGCGTCGCGGGGAGTTCCTTGAGTGTCGTTACGAAGACGAGTGCACCGCCAGCGAGGAGTCCCCTCTTCATGAGTGGCACCGTCACCGCCAAGAGGGTTGCGAACGGTCCCCTTCCGAGCGATCTTGACGCTTCTTCGATGGCAGGATCGATCTGTGCGAGAGATGCCTTTGCTGCGCTCACCGACTGCGCAAGGAACATCGCGGCGTACACGACCACCAGCATTCCGAGAGTCTGATACACGGGGCTTGCCCACGTGATCGTGAACGCGACAACGGCGATGGCGACGGTGATGTGCGGGAGCGAGAATCCCACGAACACAGACCGCTCCAAGAGCAAGGTGCGCCGTGATGAATAGCGCACGACGAGAACGACGATCGGCACGGTAAAGATGACCGCTGTGATGGCGGCCAGTGTGCCACCCGTCAACGATCCTCCGATCGCCTGCCAGGGGATCGAGATGTCAGCGCCGTCGTTGGCTCCCCGAACGATCCATCCGATCAGTGCAGCGATAGGGAAGAGAGATCCAAAGGCGACGACGATCGATATCGCTCCGACCGAGAGAACGCGCTGAGCGCCGACGAGTCTGTGGACGCTTGGGGGCCTGGACGGTTTCGACGTGAACACGGTGCCTTTGCCCCGTGTCCGCTGCTCCGCGGCGATGATCACACCGGCGATGAGTATCAGCACGATCGACAGGATGATCGCCGGCGTTCTATCAAGCCGTCCCGAATACTGTGCGTAGATGACCCTCGTGAAGGCGTCGAAGCGCATGAGCGACACGGCGCCGAAGTCGGACAGCGTGTACAGCGCGGCGAGGAGAGCTCCGGCGCCAACCGCTGGCCGCAACTGCGGAAGGATGACCGTCCAAAAGACGCGACTTGGCGAGGCGCCGAGCCCTCTGGCTGCCTCCTCGAGCGCAGGATCGATGCGTCCGATCGCCGCTGCCGTGATGAGGAACACATAGGGATATGTTGCGAGTGACAGCGTGAGCCATGCACCCACCAGGCCACTCACGAACGGGAGCTGGATCCCCACGAGATCAGCGAATAGGCCTCGCGGCCCCGATGCGGACACGATCACCATCGCCAAGACGTACGAGGGGATGACGAGCGGCATCGCAAAGGCAACACCCCAGAGGCGCTTGAACCCGATGTCGGTTCTCGCCAGGACCCACGCCCCGCCGACGCCGATGATCGTCGCAGTCACCGTGACGAGTGCTGTCAGAGCGAACGAACGGCCGATGAGCAACACCGTTCTGAACGAGAACAGCGTGGCCCAAGCAGCATCTGTCGCACCAAATCCCCTGATGAGGAGTGCAAGGATCGAGATGCCGATCGGCGCGACCAACGCAAGTGCGCCGACCCACAGCCACCACGGTGCTCGCTGACGCGAGCTGCGTGACCGCTTGAGCGCCGCGGATGGGCCTATCGCATCCGGATCGACATCGAATACCGTGCGACCCGAGGTCACAGAAGGCCGGCCTGTGCGACGAGATCCGTAGCGGTATCGAGAACGGTGGCAAGGTCTGAGAGATTGATGTCTGGTGTGGGAATCGTCTCGATCGCAGGGAGTGAAGCGTTCGCATCGATGCCGGGGACAAGTGGGTACTCGAATGTCTCCTCGGCGAAGTACCGCTGCGAGTCGTCGGACAGGAGGAACTCGATGAGTTGATGTGCGGCGTCCTTCTTCTCCGACGTCGCAAGTACGCCTGCACCTGCCGGCATGACAAGCGATCCTGGCGTGGCGATCACAAAGAAGTGATTCAGCCCGGGTTCGTTCGGGTTCTCAGCGAGCGCTCTCAAGAGGTAGTAGTGATTGACAAGGCCGGCATCGATCTCACCAGCGTTGACGGCGGCGACGATCGGTGAGTTCTTCGGGTACTTCGGTGAGTCGTTCGCCGCCATGCCTTCGAGCCATGCGAGCGTCGCCTCTTCGCCATCAACGAGGATCTTCGTTGCAACGAATGCGAGGAAGGAGCCGTTGGTCGGGGCGATCGCCACCCGGCTCATCCATACCGGGTCGACGAAACCATCTTCGGTCGCAGGGAGATCGTTCGGGTCGACCGTGCCCGCGTCGTACACGACGACACGCGCCCGACCGGACGTTCCGACCCAGCGACCCTCGTCGTCGGAGAATCGTGTTGGCACCCGGTCGAGGATCGCTTGCGGAAGGGTCTCGAACAGTCCATCCAGCGCAACGCTCCCGAGCGATGCGGGGTCCTGGGAGAGGAAGATGTCAGCAGGTGACTTCGCGCCCTCTTCGAGGATCGTTGCCGCAAGGTCCGCCGACCCGGCGTACTTGATGGCCACGTCGATGCCGGTTGCTTCCGTGAACGCATCGATCACGGGTTGGATCAGGGTCTCGCTCCGGCCTGAGTACAACGTGATCGAAGACGAATCGTCCGAGTTCGAACACGCAGTGGCAGCTACCGCAAGTGCTGCAACGAGGATGACGATCCGCTTCAAGAGTTACTCCGCGCCTAAAGAATTGTTTAGGCAAGGTTATAACCACTACGACCGTAGGTGCAACTCGGTTTATCGGATCAGCGAGTAGCTCGTTACCCGGAGTTCCCCGAACCGGTCACGGACCTCCTGCGATATGTGTACGTCCGGGATGCCCACGGCCGTGACCAGAACGGGATCATCGGCCGTGAGCTTCTTGGTTCCTGTGATGCCCGGCTGGACTTCAAGCTTGCATCCGCCCCCACCAGCGTTGCAGCCGCCGTAGAGGCCCTGGAGATACACGTACCTGAACCCCTTGAAACTTACGAGCTTCGACCCGCTCGGCCATTCGCCCTGCCAGAGGACCGGTACCTTCGCCAAGCGGGGCGAGAACTCGATCCGGTCGTCGAACAGTTCTACCGACGGGTTACCTGCGATGCAGACCGCGATCTTCGCTTCGTCATCGGCGTTCGGGCACAGCAGCTTTCCTGCGTCATTGAGGTACTCCCAGAGCCCGATGTCGTCGATCATCGTGCCGTTGAAGTCAAACGAACGTGCAGGCGTGCCGAGGGTGAGCCTTCCAGGGAAGCCGTTGGCTCCGTCGATCATTCCACGGAGGATGACCTTCTGCTTCTCCCCGGTCTCGGACCTGACCGCTTGAACCTTGACGTCCGAACCGGGGCACTGTTCGTGCTCCTTGACGACGATGACTTCATCATCCAGCTCCTCTTCGTCGATGGGGTCGTTCGGCGCAGCGGCTAAATCGTGGTCGATACCGTGGGCGATGTTCTCCATGAGCGTGTCAACGGTCTGGCCGTCGCACTTCTCAGTGGTACCAAGCGAGTCGTTTCCGAATAGGAGGAAGTCGAGGAACTGGAAGTTTCCGCTCACCGTGGGATCACACTCCGGCGGGAATGCGGGACCCGTCTTGACACAGATGATGCCTTCCGAGCCAGAGTCGAGCACACCAAGGGGGAGCACTCCTCCATACCCTGTCCGAACCGCGGCGACCTCGGCGAAAGCGCCAACCGGAACCGAATCGAATCCGATGATGCTGGCGAAGAACGTATCGATCTCCCGATAGGGAACCCGCACCCGGACGTCATGCCAATCCTCGGTCCAACTGATGCATTCGGTGTACTGGTCGTCCAGCCCGAGGATGAAGACGGCCTTGGCTGTCACGGAGTACTTGTCAGGTCGGTCGGGATCGGTGCACCCTTCCCAATCAAGGCCTGGACCCAGATTTCGTGCAGCGATGGTCATCACCTGATCGACGAGTCCCTTTGCGATCTGCAGGTCGCTTCCGGGGTTGTCGATCAGCGTGAGGGCTGCCCCAAGCGCAGCGACATCTGCCGCAGCTTGAGAGTCGCGGCGCTCAACGAACGCGTGGGCGGTGTCGATGGCGAGCGCTGCAAAGCCGAGGAGTACGACCATCGTCGTGGCGAAGATCATCAGCGCTGCGCCGTCCTGACGAGACCGCAGCCTCTCGCCAACGGGGAACCGGCTCACGCGCATGTGTGGCTGCCCCCAGCGCCATCGTTCCACCAGTGGGCTTCGGGTGTGATCGGCTGCTCGAGCAAGAAGTCGATGTCGGATGTGATCGTGTTGCCGTTCATGAACCCATCGAACATCCCGGTGAGAGAGTTCGGCGTGAGGGTCACCTGAATACGCCCGACAGATGAGCGTGCGCCGTCGTCGACTCCGGCTGAGGCGTCGGCGAAGGTGATGACGAGTTCTCCGTCTCCAAGATCCATCCGGTCGCACACCTCGGTGCCGATCGCTGTGGCGTCGCCATAGTTGACCGCTGCGAGCCTTGCGCCCTCACGAGCACCGTGACGGACGTCGTTTGCCTGGGCGAAGAGCCAGCTCATCTCGATTACACCGAACAGCAGGAGGACGATGACGGGCAGGATCATCGCCATCTCAACCAAGGCTGCACCGCGTTCGCCTCGCGTGAACCGTCCCTTGGTTCGTTTTGGTGCGAGTCGAGCGGGAGCCTCGGCAAGCTCGGCGTCCGATGTTCTGAATCTGCCGCCATGATGTTCAGCTACGCCAGCTGGGCGCTGTACGGTCATGATGTCCTCGGGGCGCCGGGGTGGACCGCCCTCGGGTGCAAGGGTTTCGGCACGGCACCGCCGTTCCATTCATCGGCGTGTGGTGGAAGAACTGAAGGGATTTGTCTTCAGCGGCTGAGAAGAGGTATCTCGCGTTCTTCGGGCGTCACGCCGCCGTGGTAGCCCTTCAACCGGTTGTTGCTGTGACGCGAGAGTGCTGCCGTCGCCGGTGGGAGAATGATGATGCTGTCAGGGGCTCTCCCTGAGAACCGATCGTGGAGTGGCTCCGGCCCCCACCACCGTGATGACGTCTGGAGATGTACCGCGCGTGGATCGACCGCCTTGAGAACAGGCGCTGCATCGCCGTGAATGAACAGCACCCTTCCATCTTCTGACACGAAAGAGTCCTTGAAGTCGTCATCATCGAAGCGCGATCGGGCCCCGGGTGCTACATCCACGTGGCCGTGGTCCGCGGTTCCGATGAGGCCCACATCGGGAGGAAGCTCCGATGAAAGGCGTCGCCAGATCGTGTTGGCGATCTCCATGGCTTCTGCATAGTCAGCCGAGTCCTGTCCGGATACGTGCGCAGCGAAATCGACATGTGGGACGTAGAGCAACACGAGCCTCCCGCTCGTTGCCGCGACGTCGGCTGTCACCGCGATCGCTTCGTCGGGATTCCAATACCCCTCGAATCGAGCTCCTCTGTAGAGGGCTCTGGTCAGCGGCGTGCGCTCGAAGTTGCCGGGCTGGACGACGATCGGCTCGATACCGGCGTCAGCGAGTCGCTCCCATAGATTGGGTGAGGGGAGGAACGCTTCGTAGTCGATTCCACGCACTGGCTCTCCCCATCGGGTCGTCATGTGGATGGTGTTGACGACCGTGTCGACGTCTGGCATCCACAGCTTGTAGGCGATGAGGCCGTGCTGAGAGGGAGGAAGCCCGGTGGCAAGTGTCGCGAGGCTCACCGTCGTAGTCGAAGGGAACGGTGCGTCGAGGACTCCGGCAGACGCTGCTGCGAGGTCGGGTGCCATCGGGTGGCTCAGCTGTCCGGCCCCGAGGCCGTCGAACAGAACCAGAACGTGCGTCGATGCATCGCGAACCGCACGTGCGAGATCGGGATCGAGCCGCGGAGAGGGTGCATTGCCTGTCATCGCGAATTCGAGTTCTGCGACGAGGTTCACGAGACCTCGCCCCTCATAGTTCGGCGGTGCTGGCTGGGGCATGCCTGCACGGTACTCCTCCGGTTGTGGCCCTCATCCAGCGTCCACCCGATGAATTGGGAGTGGGACGCATGACCGGATAGAATCCTGCCCCGTTGGCGACCGATGCGGTCGATCTCGCTTCGAAGGGTTCACGGGTGCTCAATCAGTACTACGGCGACTACGTCACCGTTCTGATTTTCATAGCCATTGGCGCGATTCTTGTCGGCGCAGCTGTCGGCGTTTCGAAACTCATCGCACCGAGCAATCCCGGCGGCCTCAAGGACGTCGCATACGAGTCCGGCATAGAGCCGATCGGTGGAGGCTGGAACCAGAGCCACATCCGGTACTACATATTTGCGCTTCTCTTCCTGATCTTCGACGTAGAAGCCGTGTTCATCTTCCCGTGGGCGATCCAACTCGAAACCTTCCAAGCGGCCGGCCAGGGCCTGTTCGCCCTCATCGAGATGTTCATCTTCATCGGCATCCTGCTCATGGGCCTGATCTACGCGATCCGCAAGGGTGTGCTGACGTGGGAGTGATCGAGAAGTTCGGCGCGCCGAAACCGTTGTCGTGGCTGCTGAACTGGTCGCGTAAGTACTCCCTCTGGTATTTCCAATTCGGTCTTGCCTGCTGTGCGATCGAGGTCATGGCCGTTGCCGGGCCGCGGTACGACTTCATGCGGTTCGGGATCGTTCCTCTCCCGGCCTCACCTCGGCAGTCGGATCTGATGGTCGTGGCTGGCACCGTGACGGACAAGATGGCTCCTGCGGTGAAACGCCTGTTCGACCAGATGCCTGAGCCGAAGTACGTGATCTCGATGGGCTCATGTTCGAACACAGGCGGCCCATATTGGGATTCTTACTCCGTGACGAAAGGCGTCGACCAGATCGTCCCGGTGGACGTGTACGTGCCGGGATGTCCGCCGAGGCCGGAAGCGCTGCTCGAAGGCATCATCATGCTCCAGGAGCAGATCCAGAACGAGGATGTGAAGGCGAAGTGGAGTGGGGTCGATGAGCGACCAGCCTGAATCCACAGGGACCGAAGCGTCCGAGCCGAGTGAGCTTGAGGCCTATGCATCGGATCTGACTGAGCGCCTCGGTGCCGAGGGGTACACGGTCGAGTTAGACACGGTTCGCATCGATGTGTCCCGCGACAAGTGGGTGGAAACCATCAACACAGCACGCGAAGAGCTTGAACTGTTCAGCTGGCTGTCCGCGATCGATTGGTCCAAAGAAGTCGAAGTCGGAGACCCCGTTGCAGACGTCGACGATCTTGAGGAGCGTTTCGAAGTTCTATGCCGTCTGTCTTCGGTCAAGAACGCGGACGGTGCCATCTTCGTGGTCACGCTGGCAAAGGACGATGCCACGATCCCATCGCTCACCTCAACGATCGCAGGCGCAGAGTGGCACGAGCGTGAAGCCCACGAGATGTTCGGCATCGACTTCGACGGCAATACGAATCTCATCCCCTTGTACCTGCCTGACGACTTCATCGGGAACCCGCTTCTGAAGTCGTATCCGCTGATCGCCAGGGAAGTCAAGCCGTGGCCAGGAGACGTCGACGTGGAGCCGATGCCCGTCGTCGAAGAAGAAGCGGGGGGTGAATCGTGACCACTCCTGACATGATCCACAGGTCCGAGGCGGCGGTTTCGGTCGAACTTCAGACGCCGGGGATGACCCTGAACCTCGGTCCGCAGCACCCGTCAACGCACGGCGTGTTGCGGCTGATCGCAAAGGTCGACGGCGAGCGTGTGCGGAGTGTCGAGCCTGTCATCGGCTACATGCACCGCGGGTACGAGAAGATCTCAGAGGTTCGCACCTATCTCCAGATCACCGCTCTCGTGAACCGCATCGACTGGGTCTCCGGGTTCGCAAACGAGGTTCCGTTCATCCTTGGCGTCGAGAGGCTTGTTGGAATCGAAGCGCCGCCACGTGCGCAGTACATACGGATGATCCTCACCGAACTGGCTCGGATCTCGTCACATCTCGTGTTCATCTCCTCCTATCCGCTCGAACTCGGTGCGACGACCCCCCTCATGCACTCCCTTCGCGAGCGCGAGTACATCCTGGAACTCATCGAAGAGGTCACCGGTGGGCGGTTCCATCCGAACTTCAACCGCGTCGGTGGAGTGAAGCCGAACTACGGAGGAGGCTCCACTACCAAGAAGCAGTCGATGGATCTTCCATCAGGCTTCTTCCAGCGCACCAGCGAAGCGATGGACCGGATGGACAAGATCGCCAACGACATCGATCTACTCGTGACCGGCAACGAACTGATCAAGATGCGTACGGTTGGCGTGGGCATCATCCCCGCAGACAAGGCGCTCGAGTACGGGCTTACGGGCCCCAACCTGAGGGCGTCCGGCGTTGCGTACGACCTTCGCAAAGTCGAGAACTACCTGCCATATGACGACATCGAATTCGATGTGGCCGTGAGAGAGGGTGGCGACTGCTACGACAGGTACATGGTTCGTCTCGACGAGATCAGGCAGTCGGCGAAGATCGTGCGGCAAGCGATCGAGAAGATCCCAACAGGCCCGCTGCAGGCGAAGGTCCCAAGGGTCCTGAAGGTGCCGAGGGGCCAGGTGTATTCACGGGCGGAGAACCCGAAGGGCGAGTTCGGCTACTACATCGTGTCCGAGGGCGGGAAGATGCCGTATCGGCTCAAGATCAGGTCCACGAGTTTCTCGAACCTGACGATCCTCCCGTGGGTGCTCAAGGACCAACTCATCCCTGATCTCGTTGCGATCATGGGCTCACTCGACTTCGTTCTCGGGGATGTCGACCGATGAACTTCTGGCTGGAACTCATCATCAAGGTCGTCCTGATTATGGGTTTTCGTGCTCACCGGTGCCCTCGTCGTGATCTACGCAGAACTCAAGGCCGGTTCCCACATGCAGTCGCGCATCGGTCCGTACTACGCGGGAGGCCGGTGGGGATGGGCCCAGCCGCTCGCCGATGGACTCAAGTTCCTCCAGAAGGAAGACCTCGCGCCGGCTGAAGCGGACCGAACGGTCTACGGCTTTCGCTCCCTATGTCGTGATGATGTCCACGATCGCTGTGTTCGTCGTGATCCCGTTCGGTCCTGATCTTGTTGCGGCAGATCTTGACCTGGGTGCGTACTTCCTTCTTGCGGTCTCCTCGATCTCTGTGCTCGGCATACTGATGGCGGGATGGGCGTCCGCGAACAAGTACTCGCTGGTGGGTGGGCTGCGAGCTGCTGCGCAGTTGATCGCATACGAGTTACCGCTCGTCCTGGCCGTGGTCGCTGTTGTCGTTCAAGCGGGCACCATGTCCCTCAACGGGATCGTCGAGGCTCAGGCAGAGACGTGGTTCACCATCGGCACGTTCGAGGTGTCAGCTCCCTACCTCCTCAAGGGCCAGTTCATCGGGTTCGCGATCTTCATGATCGCTGCCGTCGCCGAGCTGTCCCGTATCCCATTCGATATGCCGATCGCGGAGTCGGAGCTCACCATGGGCTACCTGACCGAGTACTCGGGTATCCGGTTCACGATGTTCTTCCTCGGGGAGTACGCATCGATGATCGCACTGAGCGCGATCGCAGCGACGCTCTACCTCGGCGGATATGCGCTCCCCGGCCTTCCTGAAGGCTTTGCCAACTTCGCAGGGCCGGGGGTCCTGCTCGGAAAGATCGCGGTCCTTGTCTTCTTCTTCATCTGGATCCGATGGACGTGGCCTCGCATCAGGGAAGACCAGTTGCAGCGGCTGGCATGGCACTGGCTGATCCCACTGGCGCTGTTCAACATCGCGATCGTGGCAACGTTCAAGGTGGCGTTCTGATGTCGAAGCAGATCCGCTTCCCGTTCCCAGGGCTCTTCAAGGGCATGTGGCTGACGCTCAAGACCATGGTGAAGAAGGCTCCTGTGACGATGTACCCCGACGTACAAGAGATCCCTGTTCCGAGGGCTCGAGGTGTCATCTCGCTGGACGTCGACAACTGCACCGTGTGCATGCTGTGCGCACGGGAATGTCCGGACTGGTGCATCTACATCGAGGGCCACAAGGAAGAGCAGCCATCGTCGAAGCCCGGTGGGAAGCCTCGGGCGCGTGCGACGCTCGATCGTTTCGACATCGACTACAGCCTGTGCATGTACTGCGGCATCTGCGTCGAGGTGTGCCCGTTCGATGCGCTCTACTGGAGCCCAGAGTACGAATACAGCGAGCACGAGGTCGCGAACCTGCTACACAACAAGGGCAAGCTTACCGAGTGGCTTGCGACCGTTCCGGACGCTCCGTCATTGGAGTCGAGATGACCGTAACGATCGGAGACTTCTTCCGCGAGACCGCAAACTGGGCGTTCCTTGCGATCGCGATCCCCACGCTGCTCGCCGGATGGCGGACGGTGACGAGCAACAACATCGTTCGTGCGGTCCTCTATCTCGTCATCTCGCTCGCCGGCTCCGCAGCGTTGTTCTTCATGCTCGGCGCAGAGTTCGTCGGATGGACGGTTGTGCTCGTGTACATCGGTGCGGTGATCATCCTGTTCCTGATCGGGATCATGATCACGAAAGCACCTCTCGGGCAGGAGGCGGAACTCAGCCATCCGCGTTCGGTCAGGGCACCGGCAGCGCTGTTGTCGACGGTGATGTTCGGCGTGATCACCTGGGCGATGGTTGATGCGTTCGGGAGCAACGCCATCGAGCCGTTCGAGCGGACCATCACGTCCGATCTCTCCTTTCTGATCTTCGATCGATTCGTGATCCCGTTCGAGGTCCTCTCCTTCGTACTGCTGGCAGCGCTCATCGGCGGTATCGCACTTGCTCGTAAGGATGAAGAGGAGGCTCAGCGATGACCATCATCCAATTCCTCATCGTCTCTGCAGCGTTGTTCTCCTTCGGCTTGTACGGGGTGATCACACGGAGGAACGCTGTGCTGGTCCTCGCATCGGTCGAGTTGATGCTCGCCGCCGTGAACATCAACTTCGTGGCGTTCGACGTCTATCTAGGGGACACGACACACGCCGGCCAGATCTTCGCACTCTTCATCATCGCCCTGGCGGCCGCTGAAGTCGGCATCGGTATCGCGATCATCTTGATGATCTACCGCAACAGGCAGTCTGCAAACGTTGACGAACTCGATTCGATGAAGGGCTAGCCATGACATCCATGACGAATCTCTTCAATCAACTCATCCTCGCCACCGAGGAAGTCGTCAACACGTCTGAGGAAGCCGAGCACGCGGTCGAGGTCGGCATCCACAGCGGCCCGATCGTCGAATGGGCGTGGCTGATCGTGGTCGTCCCATTGGTGGCTGCGTTCCTGATCATGTTCTTCGGGAAGAAGATGCCGTGGAAGGGATGGGAGATCGCCTGGGGTGCGATCGCCTTCGTCGGCGTCTATGGCACCGTGCTCTTCGTCCTCAACGCAACACAAGGAGTCCTCTACGAGGGGACGGTTGAGATCGCCACGATCGGAACGAACATCCTCGGCGAGCCATTCGTGCTCGAGTGGGGATGGATGGTCGACGGCCTGTCGATCATGATGTACTTCCTTGTCGGCGTCGTCGGAACGCTCGTGTTCACCTATGCCAAGGGCTACATGAAGGGCGACATCCGGTTCACCTGGTTCTTCGTTTCATTCTCACTGTTCGCAGGCGGCATGCTCGTGCTGGTCTCGGCACCCAACCTGATCCAACTCATCGTCGGGTGGGAACTCGTCGGCGTGTCGTCCTACCTGCTCATCGCCCACTACTGGGAGGACTTCGACAACGTCGATGCGGGCAACAAGGCGTTCATGGTCAACAAGGTCGCCGATGCAGCGCTCTTCCTCGGCGCCATCATCATGGCGGTGTCCGTTGGCTCCTTCAACTTCGAGACGATCCTCGATGTTGTTGTCGAGGGCCAGGAAGGGCCGCTGAGTCAATACGCGTTCTGGGCAGGCCTGCTGCTGTTCATCGGTGCGATGGGTAAGTCCGCACAATTCCCCCTCCACGTGTGGCTGCCTGATGCCATGGCCGGGCCGACTCCCGTCTCAGCGCTCATGCATGCGGCGACGATGGTCACCGCCGGTGTCTTCCTGCTCGGCCGCCTGTTCCCGTTCTACCTCGACGTCTCCGGACTCTTTGCCGGCGACGTTCGGGACATCATCATCGTCATCGGTGGGATCACGTTGTTCTTTACCGGCCTCATCGCCCTGGTTCAGGATGACATCAAGAAGGTGCTTGCCTACTCGACGGTTTCACAACTCGGTTACATGATCGCTGCGATGGGCGCGGGGGCGTATACAGCGGGCCTGTTCCACCTCTTCACACATGCGTTCTTCAAGGCGCTGCTCTTCCTCGCCGCTGGTTCCGTGATCCACGCCGTCCACTCGAACAACATGTCAGACATGGGCGGACTCAGGAAGAAGATGCCGATCACATTCTGGACGTTCATCATCGGCACGTTTGCGCTGATCGGGGTGTTCCCGTTCGCCGGCTTCTTCTCGAAGGACGAGATCCTTGCATCGATAAAGTACGCAGGCGGTGATGGCGGTCAGGGCATTGCCAACCTCATCCTTGTGCTCGGCATACTGGGTGCGTTCGTCACAGCGTTCTACATGACGAGGGCCGTCGCCCTCACCTTCTTCGGCACGTACAAGGGCGAGGCGCATCCGCACGAGTCCCCGAAGTCGATGTCGTATCCATTGATCGGTCTTGCCTTCTTTGCGGTGGTCGCGGGCTGGGTGAACATCCCTGGCGTTTACACCGGGTTCACCGACTGGCTGGCGACGAGATCCCCTTCGACCACGTTCGACCTGCACCACGCCGAAAGTTTCGATTGGGCAGTCGTTGTTGCATCCTCGCTCGTTGTGGTGGCCGCGGTCGTGGTCGGTTGGATGATCTATGGCAAGGATGCGGACACGCAGCGGGAACGGGACCGCGTCAGGATCCCGGTCATATGGCCTCTGCTCGAGAACCTCTATTACATCGACGATTTCTACATGAAGGGCATCGTGCGTCCGATCATGGGCCCGATCGCCCGCGTCATCCTCTGGTTCGACATGCGTGTCGTCGACGGTGTCGTGAACGGGGTCGGACTCGGGGCGAAAGGCCTTGCCAGCGGAGTTCAGGTGATCGACGCCGACGTCGTCGATGGCGTCTACAACCTCACCGCAGCAGGAACCGGAACGTCCGGAGATGTGCTCAGAAAGTCTTTCACCGGTCGTGTACAGCAGTACGCGGCCTTCAGTTTCGTGGGCGTGATCGTGATCGTCGTCCTGTTCATTATTTTCTAGGAGGAGCAACCAGATGGATTGGTTTGAAAACGGCTGGGGCCTGAGCCTCATCGTGTTCTTGCCCGCCGTCGGTGCGGCCATCACGTTGGCCATACCGAAGGCGAAAGAGACCGCTATCAAATGGACGGCTTTGGTCTTTGCGCTGGTGACGCTTGCGCTCACCGTCGTCCTTGCGGTGCAGTTCGATTATTCGGCTGCAGACACGTATCAGTTCGGGACGGCGATCGATACGACGTGGATCGAAGCGATCAACGCACACTTCCATATCGGAGTGGACGGGATCTCTCTCCCCATGGTCGTGCTTGCTGCGTTCATCACGGTGCTCGTAATCGTCTACTCGTGGAACCACTGGCCAGAGCCGCACAACCCAAAGCTCCTCTTGGTGTTCGTGCTCATTCTCGCTACCGGTATGACGGGTACGTTCGTTGCACTCGATCTCGTGTTGTTCTTCGTGTTCTTCGAAGTTGTGCTTCTTCCGATGTACTTCATGATCGGCATCTGGGGCGATCGGGGCATACGTGAAGTCCCAGTGGTCGGTTGGAAGATCGAGATGCGTTTGTACGCATCGCTCAAGTTCTTCGTGTTCACTCTCTTCGGATCAGCGTTCATGCTCCTCAGCTTCATTGCGCTGTACTTCCGTTCCGGGGATGCCCTCGACGGAGTGCGTACCTGGTCGATGGTCATCTTGAGCGAGATCGGTGCAGGCGGAGAGATCTTCACAGGCACGTTTGCGTTCCTGGTGTTCCTCGGCCTCTTCCTCGGCTTTGCCGTCAAGGTGCCGATGTTCCCGTTCCACACGTGGCTCCCCGACGCACATACGGCGGCGCCAACCATCGGGATCGGTGATCCTCGCGGCTGTGTTGCTGAAACTCGGAACCTACGGGTTCATCAGGATCGCACTTCCGATCATGCCAGATGAGGCCGTGGCCTGGGCACCGTTCATCGGGCTATTGGCTGTCATCGGGATCATCTACGGATCGCTGGCCTGTTTGGCCCAGACCGACGTCAAACGGCTTATCGCATACTCGTCCGTCGGGCACATGGGCTTCGTCATGCTCGGAATCGCGACACTCACCGACATCGGCATCAACGCTGCGATCATCGGGATGGTTGCCCACGGGCTCATCACCGGCCTCCTCTTCTTCATCGCCGGGTCGATGGCTCACCGGTTCCACACCAGGGACATGGGGCGCCTCGGCGGGACGATGGTGCTCATGCCGAAGATGGGCCTGCTTCTCGGCTTTGCCGCTATGGCGTCGCTCGGTCTTCCGGCTCTTGCGGGGTTTTGGGGCGAGTTCATGACGCTCCTGGCATCGTTCAATCCGCTTGAGGCCATCGGCCAGACGACCACGTTCAGGGCGTTCATGGTCATCGGTGCGGTCGGAACGGTCCTGACGGCTGGCTACATGCTCTACATGCTGCGTAACGTCAACTTCGGCGAGCCGCCGGAGGAATGGGTATCCAAGGAGTTCCACGACGTTGACACGGCCGAGTGGCTCGCATGGGCCCCGCTCGTTCTCGGCACACTCGTGATCGGGATCTTCCCGAAGCTCGTGTTCGGCGCAACGAATCAGGCAGTGATCACTCTCGTCGAGAACGCCTTCGGAGGCTGATAGTGGGTTCGATCGACTACCACGCGCTTCTTCCCGAGATCATCCTCGCGGTCACCGTCCTGGTGACGCTCGGGATCGATCTCGTGACGAAGAAGAAGGCCTATGCGGCCATCGCTGCGATAGTCGGTCTGTTCGCTGCAACGATCCCTGTCCTCACGCTTGCGTTCTGCGACAGCCTGGAGTTCTGCTCGGGCGAACTGCCACGAGAGCTCTTCGACGGTTCGTTCGTTGTCGACGGCTATGCCCTCGTGCTCAAGGGAGTGTTCATCTTCGCCGGGTTCATCGTGCTGCTCCTGTCGATCGGATACCTCGAAACCGACAGGTATTACGAAGGGGAGTACTACTTCCTCATCGTGTCTTCCGTTCTCGGTGCGGTTGTCATGGCTTCGTCGCGAGACTTCATCTCCATGATCGTGGCTCTCGAGATCGTCTCGGGGTCGGCGTTCCTTCTTGCCGGGTGGCGAAAGGCAGACCCGAAATCGAACGAGGCATCTCTGAAGTTCTTCGTCATTGGCGTGCTTGCTCTCGCGCTGCTTCTCTTCGGTGTGTCGATGGTCTACGGGCTGACCGGCACACAGCAGTTCAGCGAGTTGGCAGTGCTCGCCGATGGAGTGTCTGAGACCGCGCTGTTCAGCCTCGGGGTGATCTTCATCCTTCTTGGTTTCGGTTTCAAGATCTCGGCCGTCCCGTTCCATTTCTGGACGCCGGATGTGTACGAGGGTGCCCCCACACCGGTGACAGCGTGGCTCTCCGTCGGCTCGAAGGCCGCGGGCTTCGTTGGCCTCCTTTCGGTCTGCTATCTGGCGTTTCCGACGGTCACCGAGATCTGGGGTCCCGTGCTCTGGGTCGTTGCGGTGTTGTCGATGACGGTCGGCAACATCGTTGCCATCAAGCAGACACATGTGATCCGACTTCTCGGGTTCTCATCGATCGCCCAAGCAGGGGATTCATGCTCGCCCCCTTCGGCGCTGCCGCTGCCAGTGGTGCAGATCTCGGCCAAGCGTTCAGCGCGACGGTTACCTACCTCGTCATCTACGCCGTCATGAACCTCGGCGCCTTTGCCGTGGTCATCATCATCGGCTCGAGGCTTGGCTCATACGAGCTCGAGGACTGGGAGCGGCCTGAACATATGGGCTCCGGGCCTTGCCCTCGCTCTTGCTGTGTTCTTCATGTCGCTCGCGGGTATCCCTCCGATGGCTGGGCTGGTACGCAAAGTTCGCGATGTTCAACGCGACGATCTCCGTTGGCAGCTGGTGGGGCTACAGCATCGCCATCATCGCCGCGCTCAACGCCGTTATCGCCTTCGTCTATTACTCCAAGGTCATCAAAGCGGCGTTCTTCGACAGCGCTCCTGAGGGCCTTGACATCGAGGCGCTCGAAGCGACTGAAGTACCCGGACCGATCGGGTTCGCTGTTGGGCTCACCGTCGTGGCAGTCATCGTCTTGGGCGTGCTTCCCGGCCTTGCTGCGAATCTCGGCGACTACTCCTCGGAGCTGATCGCCGTCCTCGGCTTCTAGGCGCGTGGTGCCGCGGGTCTGTGCTCAGGCTATCTTCACCCTCATGACCACCCCAGATTCTGTCGATGCCCTTGAGGCTGCGTTCGTTGCACAGGACTATGTACCCGATCGGGAGTTTGTCCGTTGCGGCCTTCCTTTCACTGAAGATGGGTAGACCGCTCTTCCTTGAGGGAGAGCCCGGCGTCGGCAAGACCGAAGTGGCGAAGGTCCTGACGAGTATTCTGGGCGGCGATCTCATCCGGTTGCAGTGTTACGAGGGGCTCGATGCAAGCCATGCCCTGTACGAGTGGGACTATCCGAGACAGATGTTGGCGATCAGGCTCCTCGAAGCGAGCGGCGATGAGGCAGACGTGACCGACATCATGAGCGACGACTTTCTCATCGCGAGACCTCTCCTCCAGGCAATCCGAGCAGCAGCCGATGGCAAGCCAACCGTGTTGCTCATCGACGAACTCGACCGGGCAGACGAAGAGTTCGAGGCTTACCTGCTCGAGTTGCTCTCCGACTTCCAGATCTCGATCCCTGAGATCGGCACGGTCAAAGCGGCTACTCCGCCGGTCGTTGTCATCACCTCCAACCGGACCAGAGAGATCCATGATGCCGTGAAGCGTCGCTGCGTGTACCACTGGATCGATTACCCGAGCGTCGAACGTGAGATGGCGATCCTCTCCCATCGTTCTCCCGATACCTCGGCCGCCCTTGCCAAGCAGCTCGCCGAGGCCATGGGACGGCTCCGCGAACTCGACCTGTTCAAACCGCCTGGCGTAGCGGAGACCATCGACTGGGCCAAAGCGCTCGAGATTCTGGATGCCGAGGATCTCACAGCCGAGATCTCGGACGAGACGCTCGGCGTGGTTCTCAAGTACAGGGATGACATCGACCGCGTACGTGAACGAGGCCTCGAGGCGATCGTTTGAGGGCCGAGGGTGATCGGGCCCTTGCGAACATCGTTGGTTTCGTTCGGTACATGAGGCACAACGGCGTCGGAGTCTCGCCGTACACGACCGAACTCCTTGTCAAAGCAACCGGCATCGTCGGCCTTCACTCCCGACGTGATGTCAGGGCGGCGTTCCATGCTCTCGTCGTCACCGATCACACGCATGAGGCGGTGTTCGACGAGGCGTTCGAGGCGTTCTTCAAGGGTGATGTCCTCTATCTGCTCGATGATGTGGCGGACCGGGCAGCGGGTGCCGACGATGTCTCCCTGGTGCGACAGATCGGAACATCAGCGGGTGCCGATGCCGAGGATGCGACCGAGATCGTCGAGATCGATGAGGTGGTCGGCGGGAGCGCCATCGAGCGTCTGATGGATATCGACTTCTCGGACCTGACCGCAGACGAGGCAGAAACTGTCGCTTCGATCCTTGCATCCATGCGATGGCAGCCGTCTTCCGTGAGGTCACGGCGGTGGAAGGCATCAGCCACAGGGAGCAGACCGGACATGCGCAGGACACTGAGGACTCTCGCCTCTGCCGAGGCCGATCTGATCCCGCTTCGGTTCGTAGAACGCCGCGTGAAGCAGCGCCCGCTGATCGTGATCGCAGACGTCTCAGGTTCCATGGAGCGCTACACACAGATGCTGCTGCACTTCCTCCACGGTGCACAACACCGATTCGGGAGGGTCGAGACTTTCGTGTTCGCGACGAGACTCACCCGCATCACAAGGGAGCTCCAGAGAAGGGACCCGACCGACGCCCTGAGACAGGTCGCCCTGTCCGTCCCCGACTGGTCTGGTGGAACCCGCATCGGGGACGCACTCGCGACGTACAACCGCTGGTGGTCACGGCGGGTATCGCGAGGAGGCCCCATCGGCTTGATCATCTCCGACGGGTGGGACACGGGCGAGCCGTCACATCTCGCCGCCCAAATGGCAATCTTTGCCCGTTCCGTCCAATCGGTCGTATGGCTTAATCCGCTGGCAGGCAGGCCGGGCTTCTCACCGGAGACGAGGGGAATGGCAGCGTCGCTTCCGTATGTTGATGAGTTGTTGTCCGCCGCGACGATTCGTAACCTTGCCGATGTGGTCGACTTGCTCGACACGTCGGTCGATACCCACAGGAGGAGCGGCATCAGATGAAAGAAGTTCTAGCAGTCCACGACCGGTGGACGAATCAGGGAAAATCGGTGGCTGTGGCAACGGTCGTTTCCGTGAAGGGATCAGCGCCCCGCGGTGTTGGGGCCAAGATGCTCATCTCGTCGGACGGGGAGATGGAGGGAAGCGTCAGTGGCGGCTGCGTCGAGAACGACGTCAGGGCACACGCAGCGATGGTGCTCGAGTCGGGAGAGCCGCGGCTGGTGACGTACGGGATCGCAGACGACGACGCTTTCGAGGTCGGGCTCACGTGCGGAGGCACCATCGAGGTATTCATCACACCATGGTGAGCCCCGTCATCGATGCCATCAGGAACCTCAAGGACAACGAGCGCCTCGGTGCACTCGTCTCGATCGTCGAGGGCCCGGACATCGGAGCCTCGGCTGTCGTCGACGCCGACGAGGGCTTCGTAGCTGGCGAGATACCCGATCCGATTGCCGACGACGTTCTCCAAGACGCTCTCGGACTGATGGCTCAGGAGAAGAGCTTGGCCCTCGTCTATGGAGGCCGAAGGGTGCTCATCGACGTGATCGCTCCTTCGCCGGTCATGTTGATCTTCGGCGCAGGCCACATCGCACAGCCACTCTCCCTGTTCGCGCGAGAGTTGGGTTTCCGGACGGTCGTCGCGGACGCGCGCACTACGTGGGCCACAGAGGAGCGGTTCCCGGATGTCGACGAGTTGATCGCCGGCTGGCCGGACAAGGTGTTCGACCACATCGCCTTGGATCGGAGGACGTACGTTGTTCTCCTTAGCCACGACGCCAGATTCGAAGTCCCGGTTCTCGAGGCAGTTCACGGCGCGCCGATTCGGTACCTCGGTGCGATGGGATCGCGCAGGACGCATGGCATGCGCGTCGAGAGACTTCACGCCGAGGGCTGGACAGAAGAGGAGACGAGCGAGATTCATGGGCCGATCGGTCTCGATCTCAAGGGTCCGACACCTGCGGAGACCGCCATTGCCATCATGGGAGAGATCATTCAGGTTCGGTACGGTGCCGCACGCAGCGCCCTTCCCCTGCGAGGATCGGATGAACCCATCCACGGCTGAGCGCAGGGATGCCCTGGCAGCACTACCGTTCCGCTCACGGCGTAGAGAGGTCACTCTGTGGACATAACCGAGGAATTCACCGTCGCCCGCCCGATTGGCGAGGTCTGGACGCTCTTCCTCGACGTTCCTGACGTTGCACGGTGTCTTCCTGGCGCTGAGGTCACCGAGGATCATGGCGATGGCACCTACTCGGGAACAGTTCTCGTCAAACTCGGCCCCATCTCCTCATCGTTCGAGGGCAAGGCAACGGTGGTCGTGGATGAGGCGAATCATCAGATGGAGATCAAGGGCAGAGGAGTGGACCGCGCTGGCGGTTCCCAAGGTCAGGTCAAGGTGTTCGTTTCGTTGGTCGCCACCGATGCGGGCCACACGGATGTGTCCCTCGACTCGCACGTCACGCTTGCGGGCCCGATCGCTCAGTTCGGACGAACGGGCTTGGTCAAGGAGGTGTCCCGCCGGTTGATCGACGAGTTCGCCGATTGCCTGCATGTGAAGCTGGACGCGGGAAGCAAGGACGAGGCATCTGCGGTCGAAGCTGGTGAACTCAACGGCATCTCACTGTTGTTCTCAAGCCTGTGGTCGTGGATCACCTCCCGATTCCGGAGGAAACCGGACGGAAGCGGGTAGGTCTTCCAAAGCTTTCTATCAGGTTCGTTCCATTTTTCGGTCTTTTCTCTGCACGCGCACGGTGCGACTCTCTATGGTGATGGATGGCGGTGTCGCGCGGCACCCCGTACATCGATCCAACGGCGGAAGGATTTCGAGTGGACGTACAGATCACAGTCAACGGGGTTGACCACAGCAGTGAGGTGGAGCCGAGGACGCTCCTCGTCCACTATCTCCGCGAAGCTCTTGGGCTCACGGGTACCCATGTGGGGTGTGACACCGGCTACTGCGGTGCTTGCACGGTCATCGTCGATGGCCGCTTGATCAAGTCGTGCACGATGTTCGCGGTTCAGGCGAGCGGATCGTCGATCAGGACGATCGAGGGTGTCGCCGACGGAGACGATCTGCATCCCGTTCAGGAGGGTTGCTGGGAGTGCCACGGCCTGCAGTGTGGCTTCTGCACACCGGGCATGATCATGTCGTCGGTCGCTCTGCTGGAGTCGAACGACAATCCGACCGACGAAGAGATCCGCCACGGCATCGAGGGCAACCTGTGCCGATGCACCGGCTACCACAACATCGTGAGGTCCGTTCAGTACGCGGGGGCGAAGATGAGGGGCGAGACGCCAGACATAGGCGTAACAGCGGAGGTGGGCTCGTGAGTACCACAAGCGTTATGGGCGGGATCGTCCGAAGGAAAGAGGATCCGTCCCTCATCCAAGGCAGGGGCGTCTACGTTGATGACAAGCGGCTCGCAGGTGAACTTACGGTGGCGTTCGTCCGTAGCCCGTTTGCTGCAGCGACGATCGAGAGCATCGATACCTCAGCGGCATCCGCTCTCGAAGGCGTTGTCGCTGTGTACACCGCGGATGATGTCCGCCACCTCGGCCCGAACCTTGCACAACTCGCTGTGGGCACGCTGCGGCCGCTTCTGGCTGACGGCGCCGTTAGGCATGTCGGCGAAGCGGTTGCCATGGTCGTAGCGACCGATCGGTACATCGCCCAGGACGCCGCCGATCTCGTCTTCGTCGACTACGACCCGGGGGAGCCTGTCGTCGATATCAAGGAGGCCTTCACAGACGCGATCCAGGTGCACGCTGATGCATCGAACACACTGCTCACGTGGCACGGCAATGCCTGGTGGGAAGGAGTCATCGACCTGCCGGATCCATCACCCGGCATCCAGGAGGCCAAGGAGAGAGAGGACACAGTCGTCGTCAGCCTCGACATGGTGAACCAGAGACTCATCCCGACAGCCATCGAGCCGCGGGCTGTCCTGGCAGAGTGGAATTCTGGCTACGGGAGCGTCGAGCTATGGACGTCATCCCAGATTCCCCAAGCGGTTGGCGGAGCCGTCGCTACGACGTTCGGCCTCGCAGCCAACAAGGTCCGGGTCATCGCCCCAGAGGTCGGTGGTGGTTTCGGCGTGAAGCTGAACGTGTATCCGGATGAGATCCTCGTGTGCTACGCATCGAAGATGCTCGACCGACCAGTGCGCTGGACAGAGACACGCAGGGAAGCGGCATTCTCATCGATCCACGGCCGAGCATGGACGGGGACCGCAACGATCACCGGCACCAAGGATGGCAAGATCCTCGGGTACGAACTGGAGGCCATGTGTGACATGGGTGCCTACACGCACAATCTCTCCATAGGTGTTCCGCTCCTCGGCCTGTTCGTCGCATCCGGGCAGTACGACATACCGACGTCGTACAAACTGCACCTCGTCGTGACCAACACCATGTCGACCGATGCCTACCGGGGCGCAGGGCGGCCGGAAGCCGCCTACTACCTCGAACGGATCATCGATACGTTCGCTCGAAAGATCGGGATGGATCCTGCTGACGTGCGTAAGGCGAATTTCTGGCCACCGGAAGCGTTCCCGGTCCAGGTACCTATCGGATTGACGATGGACACGGGCAACTATGCAGAGAACCTGGATGCCCTTCTCGCTCGCGTCGGCTACGAGGACCTGAAGGCGAAGCGCGACGCAGCGCGAAGCGAAGGAAAGCTGCTCGGTATCGGTCTCAGCACCTACGTAGAGGTATGTGGTTTCGGTCCTTCTGTTCTTGCGGGGCTCGGATTCTCGTGGGCCGGATACGGTCTGCCGATGGCGTTCAACGGCACCGGACTTGTCCGTGTCCAGCCGGACGGCTCATGCACCGTGACGATCGGTACGGGTCCGAGTGGCCAGGGCCACGAGACGACGTGGGCACAGATCGTTTCGGATGGCCTCGGTATCCCGATGGATCGTATAGAGGTCAATCATGGGGACTCGACCGAAGCACCAGCGGGCATCGGAACGTTCGGCTCTCGCTCGATCGCCGTGGATGGAACGGCAACGTTCGAAGCAACAGCGCGGGTCAAGGAGAAGGCGGCGCTGATCGCGGGTCATCTCCTCGAGGCAGCGGCCGAGGATGTCGTCTTCGAGGACGGAGGAGCACACGTTGCCGGCTCGCCGGATAGTGCGGTGACGTGGGCTGAGATCGCCTCCTCGGCGTATCAACCGCACACCTTGCCCGAGGGCATGGAAGGCGGTCTTGAGGCTGCCGTCGTGTTCAGCCCGGGGAATGCGACGTGGCCGTTCGGCTCGCACATGGCGCTCGTCGAGGTCGACCCCGAGACCGGAGATGTCGATCTGCTCGAGTACTGGGCGACGGACGATTGCGGGAACGTGATCAACCCGATGATCGTCGACGGGCAGATCCACGGTGGCATCGCCCAGGGGATCGCTCAGGCACTGTACGAGGAAGCAATCTACGACAGTGATGGCAACCTGCTGAGCGGGTCGATGATCGACTATGCGCTACCTGCGGCGGAGAACCTTCCCATGTTCTCCCTCGACCGCACCGTTACGCCGACGGATGTGAATCCTCTCGGCGTCAAAGGTATCGGCGAGGCGGGAACGATCGGTTCCGCCCAGACGATCGTGAACGCGGTGGTAGACGCCGTTGCGCACCTGGGTGTTGAACATATCGAGATGCCGTTGAGGCCCAAACGGGTCTGGCAGGCGATCCAGGACGCGAAGGGATAGCCATGTACCCACCGAACTTTGACTACGTGACCCCCTCGACTCTCGACGAGGCACTCGCTGTCCTGTCGGAGAGTGAGAACGCAAAGGTGTTGAGCGGCGGCATGTCGCTGATCCCCCTGATGAAGCTGAGACTGGTGAGGCCCGCGACGGTTGTCGATATCTCGCGGATCCCCGGGCTCGACGAGGTCGTCGATCATGGCGATCACATCGAGATCGGTGCGATGGTGCGCACCGCTGAAACGGCAGGCAACGCACTCATCGCAGAACACGCGACAGCGCTTGCGGAAGCGGCATCGTCCACGGCAGACCTCCAGGTGCGAAACCAGGGCACGACATGTGGCTCGATCGCCCATGCCGATCTCGCAGCTGATCAGCCGGCCGCCGTGCTCGCGTTGGCCGGCACGATGGTCGCTGCGTCCACAAGGGGGACGAGAGAGATCGCCGCTGCCGACTTCTTCGTCGACACCTTGACGAGTGCGCTCGAATCAGACGAGATCCTCGTGAAGATCAAGATCCCGAAGGGTGGCAAGTCCGTGTACCGGAAGCTCGGTCGGCGGGGAGGCGACTCCGACTATCCGATCGCTGCAGCGGCCGTTTGGGTCGATGCGAATGGTGGCACGATCTCTGACGCACGGATCGCCATTACCGGCGTGAGTTCGAAGCCATATCTGGCATCGGAATCTGCCGCGGCGATGGTGGGCACCGGAGGGTCTCAGGGGAGATCGCGGCAGCGTCGTCCCACGCGACCGACGGCGTCGTCGTTCTCGAGGATCTGTACGCCTCGGTCGACTATCGGACACATCTGGCCAAGGTCTACGTCAAGCGTGCCTTGGAGGACGTCCTCGCCTAGTCCCAACCGTTCTGGCGTCCATGACGACCACCATGATGGCGTGGGGGACGCCCGAAGCCTCGTGAGGCGCAACACGGCCGCGATCGTGCTCGCGGCAGGAGCGTCGACACGGATGGGCCGTCCCAAGCTCGTTATGCCATACGGAGCATCCACGATCATCGGCACGGTCGTCGACACGATCAGGTCCTCGGCGGTCGATGACATCGTCGTCGTGACCGGCTACCACTCGGAAGCGGTCGCTGATGCCATACCTGCTGGCCTAGCGACTGCGCACAACAAGGACGCAGAGACGGGCAACGTGTCATCGCTGCTGGTGGGCTTGGATGCCGTGGGAGATGTCGATGGAGTCATCGTCGTTCTTGGGGACATGCCGAGCGTGAGCGCGACCTCCGTTGATCGACTTCTCGCCATGTGGGAGACATCTGGGGTGCTGTTCGGTTCCGTCCAGTACACCGATGGGCGGGGGCACCCGCTGTTGATCGATCGGTCGCTCTTCGACGCTGTCCGAACACTGAGTGGGGCGCGTCCTCTGTGGTCGTACGCCGAATCTCTTGCTCCGGCAGAAGTGGCGACCGTCGATGTTGATCGGCCGAAACCGACTGATATCAACTCGATGGAGGACTATCTGGCTGCTCTGGAGGCTCTGGATCAGGGTTGAGTCGCCGCCGGATGCCGTCGACTGCTGCCTGCATCAGGTCGTGATCCACCAGCGGGTACCGATTCGACGCCCACACCTCTTCACCAGACGCCAGAGTGACCTTGTGCTTGGCGCCCTTGACCATGTCCGAGACGAGTGGGCTGCCGACGGATCTGTGTGGAGCGAGATGAACGTGGAGATGTGGGACGCCGTCTCCGAACACGTACACGTACACGAGTTCGGCACCGGTCGCATCTTTGATCGCTTTCGATGCTGCTGCGATGGTGGGACCGAAACTTGCAGCTTCATCACCGCCAAGCTCGGTGATATCCGGGATGTGGCGGCGAGGCTCGAGATAGGAGAAGCCCGCTACTTCGCTCGCTTTGGATGAGGTGAGGCGCCAGAGATCGTCCGACCAGACTTCGGTGCGCATGAGGGCGTCGTCCATCGCCGTCCCGGCACACAGTGCGCAATCATCTGCTGACATCTCACGAACCTACACTTTCGGCGATGAAACCGCGGCTCATAAACCTTATCGGCAGAAACGGCTCCATACCTTTCGACAAATTCATGGAGATGTGTCTCTACGACCCGGACGCAGGCTTCTTCGCATCGGGCGCGGTGCGGCCGGGGGAGCACGGCGACTTCGTCACCTCCCCAGAGGTCAGCCCATGGTTCGGAAGGTTCCTTGGCCGGTGGGCGATCGAGGCTGCGCCGAGCGACGATGCGATCCTCGTTGAGATCGGCTCCGGCTCCGGATCGCTTCTCGAACCGCTGGTCGATGAGGTCGGTGTGCGGTTCTCCGAAGTGTTCGCTGTCGAGGTTTCAGGGGCAGCGAGGGCCGCCATTGCGGAGCGCGTCCCGTCGTCCACGGTGGTGCCAACCATCAGCGATCTCCCTCAGGGCCGGCCAGCCGTGGTGATCGCAAACGAGGTTCTCGACAACATGCCATCACGTCTCGTGGAGCGGACCGACGACGGCTGGTCTGAAATCAGAGTCGGGCAGTCTGACGGTGCGTTGTTGTTCGTGTCGGTGAAGGCGGACTCGGACCTCTCGACGTGGTGCGACGCAAGATTCGATTCCGTTCGTCCGGGTCGACTCGTCGTGGCCCAGCAACGATTCGTCCCGTGGATGCAAGAACTCACCTCGACGCTTGGTGCATTCGCTGCTTGCGTCATCGACTACTCCGGGTCGACCGCTGAACTCAGCGATCGTGACCGAGAAGCGATCGTGAGGAGCTACCGGTCGCAGCGGTCCGGATTGGACTACCTCTCACACCCGGGAGAGATGGACATCACGTTGGACGTGAACGCAGACGTACTGGCCGCGGCTGCTCGCGAAGTAGGCGTCGAGATGAGAACGGTCGACCAAGGGACTTTCCTGTCTGGCTATGGAGTTGAAGATGTCTTGTCTGATCTCTCCGACGCACAGATCGATCACGCATCCGCCGGAGACGTGATGGCCCAACTCGCGTCGCGGTCCGAATCGGTTGGCATATCCGCTCTGCTCGACAACAACGGATTGGGCGGATTCTCCGTGTTCTTGATGTCGCGCTCGTGACGCTGTCGCCAGCGTTGATTGGGCCCATCGGTAGCCTGTCGGTGTGAACAATGTCAAAACAGCTGCGATGCTCGCGTTTCTCGGCGCCATGTTCGTTGGGCTCGGGTTCCTGCTTGGCGGAGCTTCGGGTGGAGCGATCGCCCTTGGGTTCGCTGTTGTTCTCAACTTCGGGATCTACTTCTTCTCTGACAGGATCGCCCTCAAGTCGGCCAGGGCGAGACCCGTAGAGGCTCACGAGATGCCGAACTATCGCTCGATCGTCTCATCGCTTGCTCAACGCGAGAACATGCCGATGCCAGCGCTGTACGTGATCGACTCCCCGCAGCCGAACGCGTTCGCAACCGGTCGGAGTCCCAAGAAGGCTGCGGTCGCGGTCACTACAGGCATCGTCGAGATGCTCGATCATCGCGAACTTGAAGGCGTGCTCGCTCACGAGTTGGCCCACGTCAAGAACCGCGATGTGCTCATCGCGACGGTGGCAGCCACGATCGCGGCAGCCTTGGCGTTTCTTGCGAGAATGGCGTTCTGGACAGGGATCGGTCGGAGGCGCGGCAACAATGCGATAACGATGGTGGTCGGTCTCGTCGCGATGATCCTCGCCCCGATAGCGGCTGCCGTGATCCAGATGGCGATCAGTAGGTCCCGCGAGTTCGAAGCTGATCACGACGGTGCCGAGAGCACAGGGTCACCGCTGGCCCTGGCGAGCGCGCTCGAGAAGATCAGCGTCGGGACGTCACGCTACCCCATGGATGTGAACCCGGCCATCAGCCAGTTGTTCATCGATGATCCCCTCAAGGCGGTGAAGGGTGGTGCTCGGGGCCGGATGAGCAAGATGTTCTCAACCCACCCCCCGACGCACGAGCGCGTCGAGCGCCTCCACCAGATGGCAACCGGAGTCCGCTAGTCGCTCGCTGACGCTCGTTCCAGATTCGCTCGGCAGGCCTCGCTGACAGACGAGAGATGACAGAGGAGAACCAGGCCCAAAGACGCCCGGAATGTTGAGATCCGTCGACTTGGTTCGTGCCGCCGGCTCTTGTCTGTGGTCTGTGGTCTGAGGTCTGAGGTCTTCCGCAGAAGCGACAGCCAGCGCTTGGTTGTATCCTCGCCTCTGCCTCCGCTTGACGGAGGCAGACCACGCTGGGATGCCCGAGCGGCCAAAGGGAGCAGACTGTAAATCTGCCGGCAACGCCTTCGGAGGTTCAAATCCTCCTCCCAGCACGGCGGAAGACCCCAGAACTCAGACCACAGACCACAGATTCCAGAAGTCGGTATAGGCCACCTTCTGAGTCTGTCAGGGAGCGAAGCGACCGATCTGTTGTCTGTAGTCTGTGGTCTTCTGAAGCGCCTCCTTAGCTCAGTGGCAGAGCACTTCCATGGTAAGGAAGGGGTCCCGGGTTCAAATCCCGGAGGAGGCTCCACCAACGCGGTCACAACACGCTGGCACACGGTCCACGCTCTGGGTGTCGCGTCTCGCGAATCGCACCTTTCACGAATCATGGCTGATCGGGGATGTGCCCGTTACTCGGATCGGGGTTCGAGACTTTAGGTTCAAATCCCGGAGGAGGCTCGAGCTCCGTCGCGGAGCGAACCCGGGACTCTCCTCTTCTGAGGGGGTCCAAGTGTCGAGTCGGTCGCTGCGCTCCCGTTGTTTTCTGCCTGGGAACTGGGGTTCGAGACCGCTTGGAGGCATCCCCGAAGTGGGTGTTTCAAGGCTTCAGGTTCAAATCCCGGAGGAGGCTCGTTCGGATGTGAAGGTCGCCCGCGATCCTCACGTCCGAGTCTGGACTTACGGTCGGGTAGCCGACGTCGCTCATCGCAGTAGGACGTACGGATATTCGCCGCATATAATCCCGTCCGTCGGGCAAAAGGTTCGGCATACCACCGTGATAGCGGTGGACCATACGGCGGCGTAGCTCAGCCGGTAAGAGCGCTCGACTCATAATCGAGAGGTCGGCAGTTCAAGTCTGCCCGCCGCTACGCACCAAGTAAGCCACACACCCGGTTCTGGAGGACCCCATCATGGCGAAGGAAAAGTTTGAGCGGTCGAAGCCGCATATGAATATTGGCACGATGGGTCATATTGATCATGGGAAGACGACGTTGACTGCGGCTATTACGAAGGTGTTGGCTGCGCGTAACGATTCTGAGTACACGGCGTTTGAGGATATCGATAAGGCTCCTGAGGAGCGTGAGCGTGGTATCACGATCGCGATTGCTCATGTGGAGTATGAGACGGATAACCGTCACTACGCCCATGTTGATATGCCGGGGCATGCGGATTATGTGAAGAACATGATCACGGGTGCTGCGCAGATTGATGGTGCGATTCTTGTGGTGTCTGCTGCTGATGGTCCGATGCCTCAGACGCGTGAGCATGTGTTGTTGGCGCTCCAGGTTGGTGTGCCTTCGATTGTGGTGTTTATGAACAAGGTTGATCAGGTTGATGACGACGAGTTGTTGGATCTGGTCGAGTTGGAGGTTCGGGAGCTGTTGTCTTCGTATGAGTTCCCTGGGGATGATGTTCCGGTGATCCGTGGTTCTGCGTTGAAGGCTTTGGAGGGTGATGCTGACGCTGAGGCGCAGATCATGGAGTTGATGGATGCGGTTGATTCGTATATCCCTGAGCCTGTGCGTGAGGTTGATAAGTCGTTTGCGATGCCGATCGAGGATGTGTTTTCGATTACGGGTCGTGGGACGGTTGTGACGGGCCGTATTGAGCAGGGGACACTCAATGTTGGTGACCCTGTCGAGATCGTTGGTTTGCGTGAACTCCAGACCACAACGGTGACGGGTATCGAGATGTTCCGCAAGCTTTTGGATGAGGGCCGTGCTGGTGACAATGTCGGTCTTCTTCTTCGGGGTATTGGTAAGGAGGATGTTGAGCGTGGTCAGGTGATTGCTGACCCGAAGTCGATCACTCCTCATACCGATTTCGAGGCGAATGTGTATGTGTTGACCAAGAATGAGGGCGGTAGGCACAATCCGTTCTTTGACGGGTACCGTCCGCAGTTCTATTTCCGTACAACGGATGTGACGGGTTCTGTTTCGTTGCCTGAGGGCACCGAGATGGTGATGCCTGGCGACAACACGGAGATGACTGTCGAGTTGGGGAAAGCGATCGCTATGGACGACGGTCTCCGGTTCGCTATCCGTGAAGGCGGACGCACCGTGGGTGCAGGCCGCGTCACCAAAATCATCAAATAGTTGAAGAGGATCAGAGGTAACGATCATGGCAGATGAGCACCGGATTCGGATCCGTCTTAAGGCGTACGACCACGCGGTCGTCGATGAGTCTGCGCGCAAGATCGCCGAAACGGTGATCCGCACGCAGGCAAAGATCAAGGGGCCAATTCCGCTGCCCACGAGGATCCATCGCTACACCGTCATCCGTGGACCCCACGTCGACAAGACGTCGCGGGAGGCCTTCGAGATGCGGATCCACAAGCGGCTCATCGACATCCTTGAGCCGACGCCGAAGACGGTCGATTCGCTGATGCGCCTTGACCTCCCTGCTGGCGTGGAAGTTGAGATCAAGACATGAACGCCATAATCGGTGAGAAGCTTGGCATGACGCAGATCTTCGATGAAGAGAACCGTTCTGTCCCGGTGACGGCTGTGAAGGCCGGACCCGTCGTCGTGACGCAGATCAAGCGTGTCAAGACACTGACGGGTACTCAGCCATCCAGATCGCCTTCAAGGAGATGTCCACCAGCAAGGCCGGACGCCCTGCGACCGGACACTTTCGGCAAGGCAGGCGTTCCGCGCATCGCCACGTCGTCGAAGTCAGGGTCGACGATCCTGATTCCTACGAGCTTGGCCAGCAGATCACCATCGCCGACGTCCTCGCAAGAGGGCGCCAAGGCTGACGTCACGGGGATCTCCAAGGGCAAGGGCTTCGCTGGGTGATGAAGCGCCACAACTTTCAAGGGCCAAGGGGCCTCCCACGGCGTCCACAAGGTTCACCGTGCCCCCGGGAGCCATCGGTGCGTGCGCTACGCCCGCCCGTGTCTTTCAAGGGGAAGCGCCTCCCCGGCCGCATGGGTGGCGAACAGGTCACGATGATGAACCTCGACGTTGTCCAGGTCGACGTCGAGCGCAACCTGGTCTTGCTTCGTGGCGCTGTGCCCGGCCCCAAGGGTTCGATCGTCGTCGTGCGCGAGGCGGTGAAGACCAATGGCTGACAGAGTTGACAGCCGACCTCTACGCCGCCGACGGCACCGCGAGGGCTCGGTCGACCTGAACCCTGACGTGTTCGGCATCGAGCCGAACAAGGACGTCATGCACCAGGTCGTGACCGCCCAGCTCGCAGCGAGAGCGAGCGGCACGCACTCCACCAAGACACGCGCCGAAGTGCGTGGCGGTGGTCGCAAGCCAGGGGCCCAGAAAGGTCTCGGTCGTGCCCGTCACGGCTCGATCCGTTCTCCCCAGTGGGCAGGCGGTGGTGTTGCACACGGGCCGAAGCCCCGTGATTACAGCCAACGGACGCCGAAGAAGATGCGCAGGCTCGCACTCCGCAGTGCGTTGTCTGACCGCGCCAGCACCGGGCAATGTCAAGGTCGTCGAGACCTTCGACGCATGGGAGACGCCAAAGACGAAGAACGCGGTCGCACGGCTCGCTGCGATGGGTATCACCGGCAAGGTGCTCCTCATCGCCGAGGACCACGAGCGCACGGCGATCAAGTCCTTCCGCAATCTCGATCACGTGATCGCTCACAACCTCGGTCAGGCGAACACCTATGACGTGTTGTGGGCGGAAACCATCATCATGAGTCAGGGCACGCTTGAACTCGGTCAGGGCGCACCGCGCGGAACTGATGCACACGCCGCTGGCGTCAAGGAATCACTGGAAGGTGGAGCGAAGTGAAGAATCCACGCGACATCATCCTCCAACCCGTTGTGTCAGAGAAGTCATACGACCTCGTTGACGCAAACAACCAGTACACGTTCATCGTCGATCCCCGGTCGAACAAGACCGAGATCAAGCAAGCGATCCAGACCATCTTCGATGTCAAGGTCGTCTCTGTGAACACGATGAACCGCCAGGGCAAACGAAAGCGGACCGGCTACACGATCGGGAAGCGCAAGAACACGAAGCGTGCTCTCGTCACGCTCGCCGCCGGCGACTCCATCGACGTCTTCGAGGTATAACCATGGGTGTAAAGAAACTCAAACCGACCTCACCGGGGCGCAGGTTCCAGACGGTCTCAGACTTCGACACGATCACGAAGTCGACGCCGGAGAAGAGCCTGCTTGCGCCCAAGACGCGTTCGTCCGGTCGCAACTCTTACGGTCGTATCACCTCTCGTCACCGTGGTGGTGGCCACAAGCGTCGCTATCGCATCATCGATTTCCGTCGTACGAAGGACGGTGTGCCGGCCAAGGTGGCATCGATCGAGTACGACCCGAACCGCAACTCCCGTATCGCTCTGCTCCACTACCTGGATGGCGAGAAGCGGTACATCCTTGCGCCCGTCGGCATCGCCGTCGGCGACATGCTCGAGTCTGGTTCGAAGGCAGAGATCAAGATCGGCAACGCGTTGCCGTTGCGCAACATCCCGACCGGCACTGTCGTGCACGGCGTCGAACTCCGCCCCGGTGGTGGAGCGAAGATGGCGCGTTCAGCGGGGACGTCGGTCCAGTTGATGTCGAAAGAGAACAAGGCAGCGTTGCTTCGGCTTCCATCCGGCGAGATGCGCCAGGTCAGCCTTGATTGCCGGGCGACCGTTGGGCAGGTCGGAAACCCCGAGGCAGAGCTCATCAAGATCGGAAAGGCCGGCCGCAATCGCTGGAAGGGCAAGCGCCCCCAGTCTCGTGGCGTTGCCATGAACCCGGTCGATCACCCCCTCGGTGGTGGTGAAGGCCGTAGCTCGGGTGGTCGTCACCCGGTCAGCCCGTGGGGCAAGGCCGAGGGCAAGACCCGAAAGAAGAACAAGGCGAGCGACAAGTACATCATGCGTCGCCGCTCCAAGAAGGGTATGAGGTAAGCCATGGCGAGAAGCCTGAAAAAGGGGCCGTTCGTGGACGAGCACCTGCTGGTCAAGATCGAGAAGGCGAATGCCGGCGGAGACAAGCGCGTCATCCGTACCTGGAGTCGCCGCTCAACGATCATCCCTGAGATGGTGGGTCACACGATCGCTGTCCACGACGGTCGTAAGCATGTCCCCGTCTACATCAGCGAGTCGATGGTCGGCCACAAGCTCGGAGAGTTCGCCCCAACGCGTACGTTCCGTGGCCACATGACCGACAAGTCTGCGAGGATGCGATGAACGTAAGAGCGCAAGCCAAGTACGTTCGCCAGTCCCCGTACAAGGTGCGCCGCGTGCTCGATCTGGTTCGCGGTCTTCCCGTGGATGAGGCGCTGGTCGTGCTCGACTTCACGAACCGTCGTGCTGCTGATCCGATCAAGAAGGTTCTCAATTCCGCCATCGCCAACGCAGAGCACAACATGGCGCTCGACGCAGAGGAACTGCATATCTCGGAGGCATACGCCGACGAGGGACCAACGCTCAAGCGCTGGCGTCCCCGTGCGCGAGGCCGTGCAGCACAGATCCGCAAGCGAACAAGTCACATCACAATCGTTGTCGCAGACGATCAGGAGGAGGTTGCCTGATGGGCCAGAAAACTCACCCATACGGACTGCGTCTTGGAATCGTCACAGACTGGACGGCCCGCTGGTACTCCGACAAGGACTACGCAGCCAACGTTTATGAGGACTACAAGATCCGCACGTTCCTGAACACCGAACTCAAGAGAGGTGCGATCTCTCGCATCGACATCGAGCGCATCGGTGACAAGAAGGTTCAAGTCGACATCCACACCGGAAGGCCCGGCGTCGTCATCGGTCGAGGTGGTTCCGAGGCCGAGCGCATGCGCGCTGGGCTCGAGAAGCTCTCCGGGCGCAGGGTCAAGTTCAACGTCGTCGAAGTGCACAACCCCGAGGTCGATGCAACGCTGCTCGCACGCAGTGTCGCCGACCAACTCGAGGGTCGTGTGTCGTTCCGTCGTGCCATGAAGCGCACCGTCGCAACGGCGCTCAAGGCTGGTGCCGAGGGCGTCCGCGTCCAGGCATCCGGAAGGCTCGGTGGCTCGGACATGGGTCGCAGGGAGTGGTACCTCGAAGGCCGCGTACCGTTGCACACGCTTCGTGCTGACATCGACTACGGAGAGGCAACTGCCTCGACCACCGTCGGCGCCGTCGGCGTCAAGGTGTGGGTCTACAAGGGCGACATCATGAAGCGTGTCGGTTCCGGCGGAAAGGCCGCGGCCGAGGCACGTCTCGCTACCGGTGGCTTCGCCGATCGCGATCGTCGCAGATCAGTCAAGTCACGTGCCGAGCAGGCTGCCGGCGGGACAGAGAAGCGCATTATCGAGGCTGGTGGCGGCAAGCGTGTCGTCGAGTCCGGTGACTCGAAGCGCTCAAGCGGTCGCAGGCTCATCGAAGCAGGCGGCGGCAAGAAGGTCAGTGCAGCCGACGCAAGCGCTGAGTTCGCCGAAGCACAAGAGGCGGGCGTCGCAGAAGACCACAGACCACAGACCACAGACGACAGACCAGAGGCAGAAGCCGCGGTTGAAGAGGTTGTTGCGGAGACTGAAGATGCGGTTGTCGAAGACGTGGTCGCCGAAGCCGAGGAAGCCGTTGCAGACGAAGTTGTCGCTGAGGTTGTCGAGGCTGTCGTGGAGGACGTCGTTGTCGCTGAGGCAGTAGCCGAGGAGTCCGCCGAAGAAGCCGAAGAGGCTGCTGAGGAAGCCGAGGAAGTAGCGGTCGAGGCCGCCACTGATGAGGTTGACGCCGCTGACGCCGATGAATCCGGTGAGGAGAAGTAGCCCATGTTGATGCCAAAGCGCACCAAATATCGCAAGGTCCAGACGGGCCGCATGCGTGGTATCGCCAAGGGTGGCACCCGTGTGTCGTTTGGCGAATACGGGCTCCAGGCACAGGAACGCGGCTGGATCACGTCCCGTCAGATCGAGGCCGCTCGTATCGCGATGACTCGCAAGATCAAGCGTGGTGGAAAGGTCTGGATCACGATCTTTCCAGACAAGCCCATCACCGAGAAGCCTGCAGAGACACGTATGGGTTCCGGAAAGGGCAACCCTGAGTACTGGGTTGCTGTTGTAAAGCCGGGTCGTGTGATGTTCGAGATGTCAGGCGTTGATGAGGAACTCGCACGAGAGGCCATGCGCCTCGCTGCGCACAAGCTTCCGGTCAAAGCCAAGTTCGTGAAGAGGGAGGACGTATGAACGCCCTGGATCTTCGCGGTCTCAGTTACAAGGAGCTCGGTGAGAAACTCGATGAGGCGAAGGAAGAACTCTTCAACCTTCGCTTTCAACTTGTCACGAACCAGCTCGACAACACCGCTCGACTCAAGTTCGTCAAGCGCGACGTTGCTCGCATCGCAACCGTGATGCGTGAGCAGGAAATCGCCGCATGGAAATCACAGCAGGAGGATGCGTAGATGGAACGCGCAAACCGCAAGGTACGCGTCGGAATCGTCGTTTCCGATGCGAGAGACAAGACCGTCACCGTTGAGGTGAGGGACGCAAAGCGTCACCCTCGCTACGGCAAGACGATCCCAGTTCGCAAGAAGTATCACGCCCACGACGAGGCAAACGACGCCAACGTCGGCGATACGGTTCGCATCGTCGAGACGCGTCCGCTTTCGAAGTCGAAGCGCTGGCGGGTCGAAGAAGTAGTGGAGCGTGCGAGATGATCCAACAGGAGTCACGACTCAAGGTCGCTGACAACTCGGGCGCGCGTGAAGTGCTCTGCATCCGTGTACTCGGAGGCTCAGGCCGCCGGTACGCCTCGGTCGGAGACGTCATCGTCGCGACCGTGAAGGACGCAACGCCAGGTGGCGGCGTCAAGAAGGGCGAGGTCGTCAAAGCCGTCGTCGTTCGGACGAAGAAGGAGAACCGTCGCCCCGACGGGACCTACATCCGCTTCGACGAGAACGCCTGCGTGATCATCGACGATCAGAAGCAGCCGAGAGGCACACGGATCTTCGGTCCGGTTGCCAGGGAGCTGCGTGACAAGAAGTTCATGCGCATCGTTTCACTCGCCCCGGAGGTGCTCTGATGAAGCTACGTAGCGGAGACACCGTCATGGTTATCTCAGGCAAGGATGCCGGCACCGAGTCGAAGATCGCAAAGGTCTTCCCGGACCAGAATCGCATCATCGTCGAGGGCGTCGCCACGGCCAAGCGCCATCAGCGTGCAACCGGCGAGGCGAACACCGGCGGGATCATCGACAAGGACATGCCGATCAATGCATCGAACGTCATGATCATGTGCGCGGAGTGCGGCCCGACGAAGATCGGCGCCCGGTTCGACGACGACGGCGTCAAGTCCCGTGTATGTCGCAAGTGCGGCGGTGATCTCTAATGGCTCCTCGTCTCAAAGAGAAGTACGTACACTGAGATCAGCGAGCAGCTGCTCGCCGACCTCGGGGTGGGAACGTCATGCGCGTGCCACGGCTCCAGAAGATCATCGTCAACATGGGTGCCGGAGATGCCGCAGCAGATGCGAAGCTCATCGATGGCGTCGTCGAGGACCTCAGGATCATCACCGGCCAGCAGCCGAGGGTGAACAGGGCACGCAAGTCAGTCTCGAACTTCAAGGTCCGTGAGGGCCAGCCGATCGGCGCCCACGTGACCCTGCGTGGGGAGCGGATGTGGGAGTTCCTCGATAGGCTTGTGGCTCTTGCGATTCCAAGGATCCGAGACTTTCGCGGTCTGAGCCCAACCGGGTTCGACGGAAGGGGGAACTACAGCTTCGGTGTGACCGAGCAGCTGATCTTTCCCGAGATCGATTACGACAAAGTTCAAAAGGTTCGCGGCATGGACATCACACTGGTGACCTCCGCGGAGACGGACGCTCAGGGGAAAGCTCTCCTCGATGCGTTCGGGTTCCCATTCCGTCAACAGCAGGTAGGTGCCTGATGGCGAAAACTTCAAAGATCGCCAAGAACAACAAGCGCGCTGTAATCATCGAACGCTATGCGGATCGGCGTGCAGAGCTCATCAAGATCATCAAGGACCCCGAGGCTTCCTACGGGGACAAGCGTGAGGCGTATGCCAAGATCGCCAAGATGCCTCGCGACGCGAGCGCGACGCGGTACCGCAATCGGTGCAACGTCTCTGGTCGTCCGCGCGGGTACTTCCGCAAGTTCGGCCTGTCGCGTATCGCTCTTCGCAGCATGGCCCACCGCGGTGAGCTTCCAGGGATCAGAAAGGCTTCGTGGTAGTCATGTACACAGATCCAATCTCTGACATGCTCACGAGGATCAGGAACGCCAACACGGCGCTCCATCCCGAGACGACGATGCCTTCCAGCAAGATCAAGGAGGAGATCGCCCGCATCCTCTCTGAAGAAGGTTTCATCGACGGTTGGAAGACCGACGATGCATCGGTTGGCTCCGAGCTGACCGTGCGCCTTCGGTACGACGGAGAGCGCAAGAGCGTTCTCCAGGGGATCCGACGGATCTCGAAGCCCGGGAACCGGGTGTACAAGGGTGCTCAGGACATCAGCCGCATTCGCGGCGGCATCGGCGTCGCCATCGTTTCCACGTCGAGTGGGCTCATGACGGACAGGGAAGCCCGTCGCCGCAACGTCGGTGGCGAAGTCCTGTGCGAGGTGTGGTGACATGAGCCGTATCGGAAAGAGCCCAATCGACCTGCCAAGCGGCGTCGAGGTGAAGGTTTCCGGGAACGTCGTCTCGGTCAAAGGACCCAAGGGCACGCTCACGCAGGAGATCCAGCCGTCGATGTCCGTCGACATCGACGACGGGACGGTGACCGTGTCTCGTGAGAACGACGAGCGTCAGGTGCGTGCACTCCACGGACTGACCCGATCGCTCATCAACAACATGGTGATCGGTGTGACGGACGGCTACTCGAAGGAGTTGACCGCTGTCGGCGTCGGTTACCGAGCGGCACTCAAAGGCAACACGCTTGAGCTTCAGGTCGGCTTCTCGCACCCCGTGTCGATCGAGGCACCAGAAGGAATAGCGTTCGATGTGCCTGAGCCGACAAAGATCATCGTTGCAGGTATAGACAACCAGATGGTCGGCCAGATCGCAGCGAACGTCCGTGCGGTTCGCCCCCCGGAGCCATACAAGGGCAAGGGCATCCGCTACGTAGATGAGTACGTGCGGCGCAAGGCTGGCAAGGCAGGAGTAACCGCATGAGAGGTACACGCACCGACGCTCGCCGGCGCAGGCACTTCAGAGTCCGCAAGTCGGTTCACGGAACACAGACGCGCCCGAGGCTCGCCGTGTTCAGGTCCAACAAGCACATCTATGCACAGATCATCGACGATGACGGCGGCCGTACTTTGGCCTCGGCGTCGTCAGGGGAGTCGGCTGTCAAGACAGATCGCCTCACCATCGGAGCTGCCACTGAGGTTGGCAAGCTCGTCGGCGCACGTGCGTCTGACGCAGGCATCACCAAGGTCGTGTTCGATCGCGGTGGCTACAAGTACCACGGTCGGATCAAGGCGCTCGCTGAAGCTGCCCGTGAAGCCGGACTCAAGTTCTAGGAGCGATCGATGACGACGAATACACCTAATACGCCGAAAGACCCGAAAGCGGTCGCGCCAAAGAATCCGAAGGCAGGCGCTCCGAAGGCAGGCGCTCCGAAGGCAGGCGCTCCGAAGGCAGGCGCCGCGAAGGCAAACGACCCGAGGTCGGCCGGTGCGCCGAACCGTGGCCGTGGCCGTGGGCGCAAAGACGGCGGCAGGCCGCGCGAGCGCGAGTCTGAGTTCGACGAGCGTGTGATCACGATCAACCGTGTTGCCAAGGTTGTCAAGGGTGGCCGTAGGTTCTCCTTCACGGCTCTCGTAGCTGTCGGTGACGGCAAAGGCAAAGTTGGCGTCGGGTACGGCAAGGCCAAGGAAGTTCCCGCGGCGATCCAGAAGGCTTTCGAGCTCGCTCGCAAAGAGATGTTCTACGTGCCGATGGCCGGTACCACCATCATCCACGAGATCATCGGTGTGCAGGGTGCAAGCCGTGTGCTGCTCAAGCCCGCGGCTCCCGGTACCGGTGTCATCGCAGGTGGCGCGGTGCGTCAGATCCTCGAGGCCGCCGGAATCAAGGACATTCTCTCGAAGTCGCTCGGCTCACCGACGAACACAAACGTTGCCGGTGCCACGTTCGAAGCGCTCAAGAGCCAGCAGCGACTTGACGTCGTCGCAAAGGCTCGCGGTAAGCGCGCCGAGGAGATCTTTCCTCCTGCGCTTCTCGCTGCCTACAACTCATCAGAGATGATGCGTACGAAGGTCTGAAGACAATGGCAAAGACACTCAAAATCACACTGCGACGGAGCCTCATCGGCGAGAAGCCGAAGACACGGGCAACCGTCGAGAGCCTTGGGCTCAGGAAGATCAATTCGAGCGTTGAGCGCCCGGACACCGATTCCGTCCGCGGGATGGTGTTCAGAGCGAAGCACCTGCTCGAAGTCGAGGAGATCGCATGAAACTCCATCATCTCAGGCCCGCTGAGGGCTCGAAGAAGAGGAAGATTCGCGTTGGCCGTGGCGAGTCGGGCCGTCGAGGCAAGACCGCGGGACGTGGAACGAAGGGTCTGAAGGCTCGCAGCAAGGTCCGCCAGGGCTTTGAGGGTGGCCAGACGCCCCTCCAGCGCAGGATCCCGAAGCTCAAGGGCTTCAGGAACCCGAACCGGGAGGAGTTCACCGTCATCAACGTGGAACGCCTCGGCGGATTCGACGCAGGTTCGACGGTTACGCCGGACACCATGCGTGAGGCTGGCCTGGTCAAGAAGCGTGGCAAGATCAAGGTGCTCGGAGAAGGCGACCTCGGGGTTGCGCTGACCGTGCAGGCGCACGCGTTCTCATCGGGCGCTGCGGACAAGATCCAGTCGGCTGGCGGCTCGGTCGAGGTTCTCGAAAAGTGACATCGCCCGTGGCGACGGAATGGCTGCAGGCGGAAGCTGAATCTGCCCATATGTCAGACTTGTCAGCCAACGACTTCGACATCGTTACCGTACGACTCGCTCTCGGCAATCGCTAGGACGACGGGACACGCATGCTCACCGCATTCAGGAACGCATTCAGGATCAGGGATCTTCGGAACAAGATCCTGTTCACCCTGTTCATCTTTGCGCTGTACCGCCTTGGTGCAACGATTCCGGTTCCCGGAGTCGATCTTGCTGCCGTTCAGAATTTCGCTGATCAAGCTGAGCAGTCGGGGTTCGTCGGACTTCTGAACCTCTTCTCCGGCGGTGCGCTGACGCAGATGTCCATATTTGCGCTGGGCATCATGCCGTACATCACATCGTCGATCATCATGCAGTTGCTCGCCGTGGTCATTCCGAAACTGCAAGCCCTCCAGGAGGAGGGCGAGAGTGGGCGGAAGGTCATCACGCAGTGGACGCGGTATATCACCGTCGTCCTCGCGCTGCTCCAGTCCACCGGGTTCGCCTACCTGTTCCACTCCGGGCAGTTCACCAACGGCATCGACCTCATCCCGGACTTCACGCCTCGCAACGTCCTCATCATCGTGATCACGATGACCGCCGGTACGCCCTCCTCATGTGGATGGGTGAGCTCATCACACAGCGGGGCATCGGAAACGGGATGTCGTTGCTCATCTTCGTATCGATCATCAGCCAGATTCCGAGCCAGCTCGTGATCTTGAACACGAACTCGGCGACGTACCAGTTCGTGGTGATCGTTGCGATCATGATCGGCCTCACCATTGGGATCATCTTCATCGAGCAGGGGCAGAGGCGAATACCCGTCCAATTCTCACGGAGAGTTCGTGGGCGCAAGGTGATGGGTGGGCAGTCAACCTATATCCCGTTGAAGGTCAACATGGCTGGGGTCATCCCCGTCATCTTCGCAACGTCGATCATGTACTTCCCTGCGCTCATCGCATCGTCACTGCCATCCACAGGATGGGGTGCCGACGTGCGGGACTGGATAAACAACAACATGCTGTCGACAAGTGGTGGCGGGTTCTCGCCGAGCTTGTGGTACATCGGTGTGCTTGCTCTGCTCGTTGTGTTCTTCACGTACTTCTACACGGCGATCCAGTTCGACCCAGAGCGCCAGGCGGACATGATCCAGCGTCAAGGTGGCTTCATTCCAGGCATTCGCCCAGGCCGTGCAACGGTGAACTACCTGTCCTACGTGTTGAGCCGCATCACCCTCCCTGGCGCTTCGTACCTCGCGATCGTGACGGTGCTTCCGTCGCTCTTCGGTTGGTGGTGGGGTGTCCCGGTCGGTTTGTCCGGCGTCTCGATCATCATCGTCGCTGGTGTTGCGCTCGAAACGACGAAACAGATCGAGAGTCAACTGACCATGAGGAACTACGAAGGGTTCCTCAGCTAGGTCCCTCTGACATTGGAGAACGCAATGGGGCGTCGCATTCTTTTCCTCGGCCCTCCAGGGGCCGGTAAGGGCACACAAGCAGAGATGCTCGCCCGTGCCGTCGGTGTACCCCACATCTCGACTGGTGAGATGCTCCGCGATGCCATCGCTGCTGGCAGCGAACTTGGTAGGCAGGTTGAGGCCGTTGTCGCCTCTGGTGCCCTCGTCTCAGATGACCTCGTGTTGGCCCTCGTTCAGGAGCGGTTGGCTCGAGATGACGCAGCGTGCGGCTACTTGCTCGACGGGTATCCAAGGAATGTGTCGCAAGCCAGGGCATTGAGTGACGCCTTGGGTGACGACGCGATAGAGGTCGCGCTCCTGCTTGACGTCGATACGGATGAATTGGTCGGGAGACTACTGAAGCGCGCTGCCGAACAGGGCAGAGCGGACGATTCGGAAGAGGTCATTCGCCACCGCCTCGACGTGTACACGACCGAGACCGAGCCGTTGATCGAGCATTACGCCGGCCGCGTCGTGGCCGTGACCGGCACGGGCTCCATCGACGATGTCTTTGCAAGCATCGTTCGAGCATTGGCGGCGTAGTGCGCTGGATAGGGCACCAGGGTCGCTCATGAGCGGCACCCGGTTGATCACCAAGAAGACATCTGCCGACTTCGAGAAGATGTCGGTTGCGGGTCGGTGCGTGGCAGAGATGCACGTCCGCACTCGCGAGGCCGCCGCCCCAGGCGTGACCACGGGGGACCTGGACTCGATCGCTCGTGAGGTCCTCAAGGAGTGGGACTGCGTCTCTTCATTTCTCGGCTACGGGTCACCACAGCATCCGTTCCCCGGCGTGATCTGTACCTCACCGAATTCAACGATCGTGCATGGCATTCCCGGTGATCGTGTCCTCTCCGAAGGTGACATCATCTCCATCGACGCTGGCGCCATCTACGAGGGGTGGCATGGCGATGCCGCCTACACCGTGGCTATCGGTGAGGTACCGGACGAGGTTGCGAACCTGCTCGAAGTCACAGAGCGGGCGCTCTGGGCTGGACTGGAGCAGGCGGTCCACGGGAACCGGCTCGGCGACATCGGTGCGGCAGTCGAGGCGGTAGCAGCCCCTCACGGGCTGGGTGTTGTCCGTGATTATGTCGGCCATGGCATCGGTCGCCAGATGCATGAGGCTCCCTCGGTACCCAACTTCGGGACCGCAGGCAAAGGCCTCCGGTTGAAGACGGGCATGGCCCTCGCCATCGAGCCGATGTTCAATCTTGGAACCCAGGCATCGTCGGTTCTCGATGACATGTGGACGGTCGTGACCGCCGACGGGGCATGGTCGGCACACTTCGAACACACGGTATTGCTTACCCGCGAAGGCTCGATCGTCTCTACATTGCCCGAGCCCCTTGTCGTCGGCCCCCCCTCCGGCACCAGCTGACGTCTTTCTCAGGCGATAGACGCGGCGTGGGATTGGTCCGTGGTCCGTGGAACGTGGTCCGTGGAACGTGGAACGGCCGTGTATCCGGTGGGAAAAGTCCCGATACGTCCGACTCTGTGGTTCACTGTCGTAGCCAGTCGGCCTCATCGCACGGAGTGATCATGAAGAAGTACCTGCTTGTGTGTGTAACCATCGCTCTTGTGGCCACTGCATGTGGTTCGACCGATGACGGCTCCGATACGACCGTCCCTGCGAATCTGACGACAACCTCTTCCACCTCCACCTCCACGACTACGACGAGCAAGGCGCCTGAGGAGACCACCACTACTTCAACGACCGAGGCGCCCGGGGAGACCCCGACCTCGACGACCGAAGCGCCTGAGGAGACAACCACGACCACGATGGCTGCTCCGTCGGCGGTCCAACTGAACAACGAGGGCGTCCAGGCTGGTGCCGTGTGGGTGCCGTTCGGAACGGACGACGATGATGCGGTCGCTGCGATCGAGGCCGTCCTTGGTGCTCCCACGACGGATAGCGGATGGATTCCTGCGTGGGGTGACTACGGCGTGTGTCCCGATCCGATGGTCCGTGCGGTCGAGTGGGATGCGCTGATCACGTTGTACACCAACGCCGAATCAGACTTCTGGTCACCGGCGGGAACCGAGCACTTCTTCTCGTTCAACTATCTCGCCGCCGCATCACCGCCGAACCTGATGACTCCTGAAGGAATCGGCATCGGCTCCACGCTCGCCGAGTTGAAGGCCGCTTACCCGGGAGAGATCGTCATCGATGAAGCGTTCTTCGATCCCGCTCTCGGCTTCTGGTCGTACCGCCTCATGGATTGGACAGGGCTGTGGGGCTATGCCTCAGGCCAGGCAGACACCAGCACAATCACATCGATCAACGGCGGCAGCGGCTGCGGTGAATAGCTGTCGCTCGCTTCGCTCGCTTCAGACCCGCTCGCTTCGCTTCGCTGACAGACCTCAGACCACAGACCCGCTCGGCTGCGCCTCGCTGACAGACCAGAGGCGGAATTTCTTCTGAGGTCTGAGGTCTGAGGTCTGAGGTCTCTGCACTGGTTCTTCTGACCGGCAGGCGTGTTCTCTAGGCTCGTCGCATGCAGAGCACGGTCACTATCGAGAAATGGAGCGATCGCACGCGCCCGGTGATCGTGGTGGCAGCGTTCTTGCCATTCGTTGTAGCGATCCTTGTTTCGGACTCTCGCGACACGCTGTTCCTGATCGCGGATTTTGCGTCGTGGGGTGTATTCCTCGTGGATCTCGTCGTTCGGCTGGTGATCGACCGCAAATATCTCCGATCCGGCAAGGGGATCTTTGATCTTTCGGTAGTGGTCGGCACGTTCCCGTGGTACGTGATCCCAGGTGCGGGTGGCGCTGAGTTCCTCATTGTCTTCAGGGTCCTCAGGCTGGCACGTGTGATGAGGAGCACGGACTTCTTCGATTCGATGGGGTCGGCGCTCAAGCGGTTCGGTGGACTTGGCGTCTGGATAGTCGGTGCGACCTTGTTCTCGGCACAGATGGTCATGAACGCTGAACCGCCAGAGAGCGGGTTCGAGACGTATGGCGATGCACTCTGGTGGGCTGTGGTCTCGCTGACCACCGTTGGATATGGCGACCTCTTCCCGGTGACACCCTTCGGGCGGATGGCCGGAGTGATCATGATGATGACCGGTCTCGCTGCGTTGGGATCGGTTGCCGCGATCCTCAGTTCGATGTTCATCGGGGCGAGTTCAGACGACGCGTCTGACGGCGTTGGCGATGACGCTGGTGAAATCGCGGAGGAACTCCGCGCGCTCAGAGCCGAGGTAGCTGATCTAAAGGTCACGATCGAGGAGTCGTCCCCCTAGATACACACCGAGGGTCCGTGACCCTGACCCAGGATTCGGACTTCGGGCTTCGGAATTCGGATTTCGGACTTCGGCCCGAATCATCCCCGTAGACGCACGCTCCCCATTGAGAGACAATGGTGGGAGAGTCGACCCCGAGAGGTGTGCGATGCCTGTTGTGACCGAACATCTGGATCAATGGGTGAGAGAAGGCTTCCTCTCGGGTGACCAAGCGACGGCGATTCGCGAGTACGAGGATCACCCGTCGTCTTCCCGCCCGACAGCGGTTCTCGAAGTCCTTGGGTATGTGGGCGCTGTCTTCGTACTGGTGGCCGGCCTGCTTTTGGTCGTGGAACTTTGGACGGACATGTCGCGTGCGGCACAAGCTGCTCTGGCTGGTTCTGCTGCCGCCGTGCTCATCGTCTCCGGTGTTGTCATTGCCCGGACCGAGCATCCGAGAATCCGTCGTGTCGGCGCCGCACTCCTGCTCCTCGCCCTGGTACCCACGGGCGTGGCAGTCGGTCTGGTCACAGACACCTGGTTCGATGAAGAGGCGGCGGCACTCTCAGGATTCCTCGCCGCGGCCACTCTGGGCCTGCTGTTATACGTTCGAGACCGGCACAGTGTCGCCCAGCATGCGGGCCTGTTCGTGGCATCGATGGGCACGGTGCTCTTTGCGATCGTCATCATCGAGGATGTCGCTGAATGGGTTCCCGGGTTCGCTCTGTTCCTCGCAGGCGTTGGGTGGCTCGTACTTGCTTCGTTCGAGATCCTGATGCCGAGATCGGTTGGCGAAGTTCTGGGTGTCGGTGCGGCGCTCTTCGGTTCGATCACGATGGTGAGTTCTCTCAACTTCGAAGGGAGCGGAGCCGCGACGCTCGTGATGGCGCTTGCCATCGTTGTGTCGCTGCTGGCGGTTGGCTTTGGAGTGGCGAAAGACCGCATCCTCTTGGTCGTCGGTGGGATGCTCGGGCTGATCATCTATCTGCCGTTGCTCATCAACGAAACGCTCGGAGAGAATGTTGGTGCCCCGATCGCTCTGCTCGTGGCTGGAACCCTTCTGATAGGGAGCGCGGTATTTCTGACGAGACGTCGGAGATCCTGACCCTCCCGCTTGGCCAGATTCGATCTCTACGTTGACTCTCGGATCAGCTGTCCTGCTGCCTGCGCGATGTCGCCAGCGGAGGCAGACGGGGGAGGGAACGCCGAACTGTATGGACGGCCACCGCGCTCGATGAAGATGCCCCGACAACCGGCGGCCATTGCACCGGCGATGTCCCAATCGTGTGCAGCGATCATGATCATGTCGGAGGGAGGCACCCCTAGTCGTTCGGCCGCAGCCCGATACACGGATGCGTGCGGCTTGAACCGGCGGACCATCTCGACGCTCAGGATGGGGTCGAGGAGGTCATCGAGGCCTGCATGACTCAGTTGTGCGTTCGCAGCCTCTTGCGGCGAGTTCGTGAGTGCGGAAACGGTGAATCCAGCTCTGACCAGATCTTCGATGCCCTCTCGTGCGTCAGCGTGTGGGTGGAGGCTCCGCATGAGTCGTCCGAGGGTCTCGGCATCGTCCTGAGATGTGCTGATGCCGGCCGCGGAAGCCGTGGTTCGTAGTGCGTCGGCTGCAAGACCGGTGAAGGGCGAGTATCGATCTGTTGCGGCAGATACGAACGAAAGTCTGAGTAGTTCGCCGAACCATTGTGATGCCTCGATGCGCCCTTCGAATCGCGTGTGGAACCATGCGCGAACCGGTTCGAGGTCAAGAAGTGTCTCGTTCACGTCGAACACGATTACGGGTCGCATGGGGAGATACTACGAACCCATGGGCCCGGTCGTTACCGGATTTCGACGCGATCACACCCTGGAGGGCGCTTCGACGATGCGGCTGCCGTTACGCTCGGTGGCTCCGTACACTCCTGTCAACGGCTCGAAAGAGCTGTGTTTTGTTGTGAAAAGACGACATCGTTGATATCAGCGAACCGTCGAGCCCCCAGACCTCACTTTGGGTTCCGCTCGGCCGCACCTGATGTAGATGTCAATCACACGGGATCCCACTTGGTCCCGCGTGCTTGGCGCCGACGACGTCCCGACCAAGTACCTAGGCAGGATTACCAGGATGAAAGTCAGAGCCTCCGCAAAGAAGATGTGCGACAACTGTCGCATCATTCGTAGGCACGGCCGTGTTTGGGTGATCTGCCAGAACCCACGCCACAAGCAGCGTCAGGGGTAACCACGCATGGCAAGAATTGGCGGAGTTGACCTCCCAAGAGACAAACGCATCGAGATCGGCCTGACGTACGTGTTCGGCATCGGTCGTTCGCACTCCCGCACGACGCTCACAGCGCTCGAAATCGATTTCGACACGAAGGTCCGTGACCTCACAGACGCAGAAGTGCTCCGCATCAGGCAGTTCATCGACGGCAACTACAGGGTTGAGGGTGACCTCAGGCGTGAGGTTGCACAGAACATCAAGCGCAAGGTTGAGATCGGCTGTTACCAAGGTATTCGTCACCGCAAGGGGCTTCCCGTCCGCGGTCAACGCACGCACACCAACGCTCGTACCCGCAAGGGCAAGCGCGTCGCGATCGCAGGCAAGAAGAAGGTCACCAAGATATGACCACCGTAGAACCACAGCCCCAGGTCGAAGCCGAGCCGCAAGTCGAAGCCGAGCCACAAGTCGAGATCGAGCCGCAAGTCGAAGCGCAGCCCGCGGCGAGGCGCCGGCGAGGCAAGAAGATGATCTCCCACGGTCAGATTCACATCAAGGCAAGCTTCAACAACACGATCCTCACGATCACCGACCAGGACGGCAAGGTGGCCGCATGGACGTCCGGCGGATCGGTTGGATTCAAGGGATCCCGCAAGTCCACACCGTATGCCGCACAGGTTGCTGCCGAGCAAGCCGCACGCAAGGCCGGAGAGATGGGAATCCGCAAGCTTGACGTGATCGTCCGAGGCTCCGGTTCCGGCCGTGAGACGGCGATTCGCACGCTCCAGAACATGGGCATCGAGATCACCGGAATCAGGGATGTCACCCCGGTTCCACACAATGGATGCCGACCCAAGAAGCGGAAGGGTCGTTAACCATGGCTCGATACACCGGACCAAGGACCAAGCGAAGCCGCCGCGTTCGCCAGCTTCTCGACGAGAACAAGGCGAAGTACTACGACCGTAGGCCGTACCCACCTGGGCAGCACGGTCGTGGGCGCATTCGTGAGTCCCAGTACCAGATCCAGCTCATGGAGAAGCAGAAGCTGAAGTTCATGTACGGCGTGCTCGAGAAGCAGTTCCGCAAGTACTACAAGAACGCTGCGAAGAAGAGTGGCATCACGGGCACGAACCTGCTGGTGATCCTCGAGACCAGGCTCGACAACGTCGTGTACCGATCAGGCATGGCGAGCACGAGGCCACAGGCCCGTCAGCTCGTCAATCACGGACACTTCCTTGTCAACGACAAGAAGGTCGACATTCCTTCCTACGAGGTGCGCCCCGGCGACGTCGTGACCATCAAGGAACGCAGCCAAGAGATCCTCCCCATCCAACACGCGATCGACACTGTCGGCCGCACGGTCCCATCGTGGATCGTTGTGGATACAAAGGAACGCTCGATCACGATCGACGCTCTGCCAAGCAGGGAACAGATCGATACCGAGATCAAAGAACAACTCATCGTCGAGCTCTACTCCAAGTAGACCCGGCGCAGACGTACCCGACGAACACAGGAGCGAACGTGCTCATCACCCAACGCCCCACAATCGAAGAGGAAAGCCTCTCCGACAACCGAT
>PVMK01130482.1_pt1 | contig 66753 bp, 62 predicted proteins | sample 1853481 | NCBI WGS metagenome assembly PVMK01 (sample SAMN08533507, study PRJNA380276) | Marine sediment metagenome, whole genome shotgun sequencing project.
GGTCGCCTTTGTTCCCGCGCTGGTCGCCTTTGTTCCCGTGCTTGTCGCCTTTGTTCCCGTGCTTGTCGCCTTTGTTCCTGTGCTTGTTCCCGCGCTGATCGCCTTTGTCCGCGCGGTGGTCGCCTTTGTCAGGCTTGTGCTTCTTGGCGAGGCCCGGTGGGAGGGCGGGGCGAGCGACCTGGTGCCAGCCTCCGTCCAGTTGGGTGCTGATCTGCCACCCATCGTGGGCGTAGCGGTAGAAGCGACCTTCGGTATAGAAGTGGTCGTGCCGATCTACGACGAGGTACACGCCGAGGGCTGAATCAAAGACCAGCTGGACCCCTGCGTGGCTGTAGCGATGGCCTTGGCGGGGATGGGCGGGCGGTGGAGAGGCTCCATGGTGGCCGGCGTGGCCGTGTTTTCGCGAGTCGGCTTGATCCTTGAGCTTCAGTATCTCGCCCGTCTCGCCGTCGATCCACAGATCGAGCTTGCTCTTCTTGCGCGCGACATAGCCCTCCGTCTTCACGTCCCAACGGAACTCCTTGTCCTTCCACTTGAGGTCTCGCACGTAGGGGTCGCGGTACCCGCGCTGGGCGGCAACATCGAGAGCGATGTGTTCCGCCTCCCTGGCGTCGACTCGATGGGGCGCTGGGTGCGCAACGGGAGCCGGATGACCCGTCGTGTGTTGGTGAGCCACGCAGCCTGATCCCACCAGGACGGAGGCCATGAGGCCTACCTTGGCTCCGTATCGAAATCCTCGTCGCCAACCGTGCGTCGGCGCTCCTAGGCCATGCCTGAAATCCCACATGCCCACAGGCTAGCGAGAAACAGGGGTACCCCCCAAACTCAGGGAACGATGTGGGCTCCTTCAGCACCCCATGTCACATCAGTGCCAATGCCAGCGTCAGGGGCAGCGTCCGCGTCAGTGTCGGGCGGGCGACCCCAACCCCACCGCAACCCGGGTGGTGCTGTTGCCATCCGATTGCCGGTACGCGCAGGGTTCTTCACGCAGGCGTTCGTTACCTGCGATCGGCTGCTGCCGTAACTCCGTAGCCGGCCAGAACCCTTCGCAGCGCCATACTAGAGCCGCGGGGACCACTCGAACGCTACGGGATCAGCCGCTCTTCTTTGAGCCTCTTCGCGACGGCGGCGGTCATGGACGCGCGGGCGTCGGGGATGGATTCTGGATCGATTGTTTCGGATTGGCCTGTCCAGACGAGGCCGTTGGTGGCGAGGGAATAGAGGTTGGTTTCCAATCGCAACGTCGTGCTGGTTTCGAAGTAGCCCGGCTCGTGCACCTTGGCGTACGTGGTGCCATAGAATCCATAGAAGCCGTGTCCGTACAGGCCCCCGCCGCCCGCGTAGTACCTCGTTCTCGGGTTGTTGTACGCCTTTGGCTCCACGTACTCTTGTTCCTTGTCGACGCTCAGCAGGCGGGTGATGAGCACGCCATCGAAGTTCTTGCCTTCGATCGCGGCTCGGATCTGCTCCTCCTCCAGTTGAGTGCTCTGCGGCAGTAGAACCCAACTCGCCTGGGCCCTGCCGCCTTCGTCCGCGATCGCCTTGGCGAAGGCATCCTCGAAGGCGTGCCGGCTCTCCTGGTTCTCGGCGACCCCGATGACGAGGAGGTTCTTGAAGACCGTCTCTTCAAAGCCGGGGTTTCGATAGCTCTGGGAGATGTTGGTGCTGGTTTTGTTGCAGGCCGTGAGGGCGGAAATCGCGACGAGGAAGATGAACAGTTTGCTTGGTCGGGTCTTGGTCATGGGATCAGCTTCTCTTCTTTCAGCTTCTTGGCGACTGCTGCGGTCATCGAGTCGATGACGTCGGTGAGGGATTCGGGGTTGAGCGTTTCGGATTGGCCGGACCAGACTAGGTCCGCGGTGGCGACGGAGTAGAGGTTGGTTTCCAAGCGGAACGTGGTGTTGGTTTTGAAATAGCCCGGCTCGTGCACCGCGGAATAGCTGGCGCCGTAGTAGCCGTAGTACCCATAGCCAGAATAGGTGTTCGGGACCGTGTGGGTAGACGGGGGAACGTATTCCTGGCTCTGATCGACGCTCAACAGGCGGGTGATGAGCACGCCGTCGAAGTCGCCGCCTTCAAGGGCGCCTCGGATTTGTTCTTCGGTGAGCGGCGTGCTCTGTGGCAGCATGCCCCAGCTTGCCTGCGCCGAGGCGCCTTCGTACGCGAGCGCTTTGGCAAACGTATCCTCGAAGAGCCGACGACCCCCCTCGTTCTCACCCACGCCGATGACGAACAGCTTCTTGAAGCCGGTCTGGTCGAAGTCGGGGTTACGCCAACTAAGGGGGATGGTCGTCCGGGTCTGGCTGCAGGCCGAGAGGGCCGAGGCTGCAACTAGGAAGACGAGGAGTTTGCTGAGTTGGGTCTTCGGCACGCGGGGAGGGTAGGTCAGGGACAGCGACGGCGCCAGCGGCAAAGTCAGCGCCAGTGACCGTGTCGGCGTTAGTCGGTGTCGCCGTTAGTCCCTAGGTGCCCCAACCGGTCCTGCTTTGTCTTCAAGTAGTCCCGGTTGTACTCGTGGGCTTCGACTTCGTGTGGCTCGCGGCGGCTGACTTTGATGCCATCGCTTTCCAGGCCTTCGACCTTGCGCGGGTTGTTCGTCATCAAGGCCACGGAGCGGACGCCAAGATCGCGGAGCATGTCGGCCGCGACCTGGTAGCCGCGTTGGTCGTCTTCGAAGCCCAGGGCGAGATTCGCGTCGACCGTGTCGAGGCCCTCGTCCTGTTTAGCGTAAGCGCGGATCTTGTTGCCGAGGCCGATGCCGCGTCCTTCCTGCCGAAGGTAGAGAACTGCGCCGGTACCCGCGCTCTGGATGCGTTCGAGCGCCAAATCGAGCTGGTCGCGGCAGTCGCACCTAAGGGAGTGAAGCGCCTCCCCCGTGAGGCATTCGCTGTGCACTCGGGTCAGCAGGTCTTCCGCCCCTTCGACTTTGCCGACGAGTACCGCCAGGTGCTCCTTGTCCCCATCGATCTCGCGATACACGACCACCCGAAACGACCCAAAGCGCGAGGGCATTTGAGCTTCGGCATACCGCTCCACAGTTGGTTTGTGCTGGCTTGAGTCGCTCATGTGAAAAGCCTCGGTACCACAGGCCGGGGACTCGTTCCATCCGCCCCCGCAATCATGAATCCCTCCCCCTGCACAACTGCTGGGCGAAGCCCCGTGGACAGCGCATAGCGCTGCCTTTACGGGGTTAGGACGGCATTTGGGTGTCGGAGAGTTGTGCCAGCAAGGAGGCGACGGACTCCGTAACGAGGGCGACGCGTTCTTGGACGTCACCCGTTTCGAGCATCCTCTGACGTTCCTCCGGACTAACGACGAGCTGGTCAGCGACGATGTCCGCCGCGCGCCCAGGAGTAAGCTCGGCCGAAATCTGCAACGAGAAATCGGGCTGCCGCTCCCGAACCTTGGCTGCAACACGTGTCGCACAGGCCATCATGGCAAGGATGTCGGAGGACGTCGCGGTGCCGAAGTCCTCGACCGGCACTGCACGGGCACAGCGATACGAGTGACCTTCGTTCGGGAGCTCGTCGAGGCGGACTCGGTTGAGACCATGCAAGATGACGTCGTGCGTGCCGTCGGGCTGGCGTTGGTGTGCGACGATGCGACCCGCGCCGGCGATCTCGTGGATCGGCGGGTTTCCCTCGTACTGGTTCTCCCAGCCGGGCGCGAGCAAGGCCACGGCCAGCGCAGTGCAGCCGCTGTCGAGGCAGTCTTCGATCATCTCCGTGTACCGCGGCTCGAACAGATGAAGTGGAAGAGCGGTTCCGGGAAAGAAAACGACTCGGGGCAGAGGAAACACGGGAAGCCTGGCCAGCTCCTCAGCCGACAGGGGACTGCTCGGTTGCCATTCCATCAGAGGCTCTACGCGGGCTCGTGCCAGAGGACTTGCAACGCTCGTGGCAACTGCGGGCTTCCAAGCACGTCGCACTTCTCGCAGGCGAGCGGGAAGTTGCCCCGATCGCAAGACTGGCATTCTGTCAGCACGGACACCATCGCAGTTAGCTCCTCGCGCAGCCTTCGGAGCGTTGCAATCTTGTGTTGCATGGCGTCAATTTGCTCGGTCAACACGTTGGACATCCGTCGGCTGGCTTCTTCGGGACACTCACAGTCGGACTTGAGGCAAAACAGATCCTTGATGCTCTGTAGCGACAACCCGGCCTCGCGGAGGTCTAGGGCCAGTTGCAGTTTCATCAACTCACGTTCCGAAAAGAGCCGGTGCCCGCACGAGCTACGGCGCTCGGGCTCGATCAGCCCTTCCTGCTGGTAGAAGCGTACCGTGCGGAGCGTGCTGTCACTGAGGCGCGCCATGTCGCCCGTGGTCAGTAGCTCACCACACTCCGGCTGCTCGATTACTGAGGTCTGTGAATCCGTCACGTCACAAGCTCGAAAATGCGTGTGTTTCCAGGCGCTTGGAGAAATATGGAGGCCGGCCGTTTCATGTCAAGGCTCAGGGGCCATGCCCGCGGGATTATTCAGCAAACCCAGATACGCCTGCTCGATGGCTTCGAAGCGGACACTAAAGGTGTAGTAATCGCGGTCACGCACATCGCCGAAGACCTGAAGCGCATGTTCGACACGGAGCTGATCCTCGGCTGCGGTCCGGAGCTGGGCACCCCAGTCAGGGACGTCCTCCCCGAGGAGGGCCTCCAGCGCGACGCCGATCGGATTGAACGTCAGCGAGCATCGCTCGAAACGCAGTCGCCACTCAGCGTAGTCCTCGGGGTCGGTCAGCCATTGCCCATCTTCGAGCTGGCGGCGCAAGAGCTCGCCGAAGTAGGCACCGCTCATTGGGGCCAAGAGCGATGCGACCTCGTCACGGGGAGAGTCGACGAGCGTGGCGTAGTGATCGAGAATCGGGAGGGTCTCCTGGGTCAGGTCCAGCTCCATCCCGGTGGCATTCCTGACCGAGGTCACACAGGCCACTGTGAGGTCCATTACGGCGCTGTTTGTTTCCATCGTAGCCCCACACTAGCGTGCTTCGCCAAACTGGCCATCGGCCAATGAATGCGTTAGTTCGGAGGTGGACCTCGCGTTGAGTTACCAACCTTACACCGGGCCTAGACAGGCTTATGCCGGACCTTCGGGACGCACCCGTTCGGAGCGAGTGCGCGTGTTCCGCACGGACCGCGAGCCCCTCGAGGTCGAGGTATTCCGGGTCGTCAACGTCGCGGAGCACCCGGAGCTCCGCGAGCCGGCGATGGACGGCAGTCTGCATCGGCTCGACGACGGAGGGGTCGTCGATGTGCCGTTCGTCTACCACGATCCGGAGGCACAGCAGTTCGTTCTGGTGATTCCGTACGGCGCGTGCGGCCGCGAGCTATCCGAGCGCGCGAAGCTACTCGATTCACTCATGAAGGAGCATGAGGAGGACGTGCCCGAGTACGTCCGGCACTTTGCCATCGTGTATGGGCGCCGCGGCCTTGCGAGCTACGTGGACGATTCGGAGACGATGGAAGTCGACATCACCGAGCTCGAGCCGCTCGACGGGCTCCCGGTCGCTGCAAACTACGCCCCCCGCCTCGAGGGCTTGCTGCCGCCCGCTGCGTTTTGGGCTCGCGCTTCGACCGAGCTGGCACCCTTGATCGACGATGAGGAGCTCTGGATCTTCGTGCAAGTCGGGGCGGAGGACCACGACGCGTTTGCGGAGGCGAGCAGTGACCTTCTGGTTCAGCTCAAGACGGTTGACCAGCTTCCGATCTGTATCCTCGCGCTGACCGACACGAGAGCCCATGCCGTCCGGCGCGCGTATCTCAATCTGGCGCGCTCCGCGGATGGCCGAATCTTGGAGCTCCTGCGGCGCGACTTTCACGCGACCGTCGTCGTCTACAACGACCAACGCCAGCTTCTGCGTTCGTTCCGCCTCGAAGCGCCGCGTGCTGCAAACGCCAAGATGATCATCGGACGTGCCGAGCTTGCGCCGCAGCCTCTGCCCGAACGCTGGGAAGAGGCCGTCGACGCGTGCCGTCTGACCCCACCTCCGGTTGGCCCGCTCAAGCACCCGTTTCTGCTTGAGGACGAAGCGCCGACTGCCGTAGAGGCCCTCCGCCGGCTTCAGTGCCTGGACGCATGGAGCAGCCCGGAGAGGATCGAAGAGGCGCTCATGGTTGTGAGCGTTCCGAGGACTGTGTTCGAGCTTTCTAGGCGACGGATCGTGGCCGACGCCCTGCGGTTTGGCTTGGCGATGTCTGGCACACTGGTGCTTCAGGCTGTGCGTTTCGGTCTAGCCGCCGACGCGAAAGAGTTGATAGCTGCGCTCAGGCGGCAGTTCGATGAAATCGTGTCCGGTGCGTCTGCACAAGGGCTCGACGATCGCCAGATTCACGCGAATCGGGAGGCGCTAGAGAGGCTTTCCTTGCTGCACGGTACTTCGACCGGGCACGGGCTTTCATGTACGATGGAGCATTCCGGGTAACTGGCGAATCAATCATGCGGCTCGGCATATTTAGCGACATACATGCGAATCTCGAGGCCATGTCTTCCGTCATGGAGGCCTATGGGAGCGAGGATATCGACACGTACTACTGCCTAGGCGACGTCGTCGGTTACGGCGGGAGCCCGAACGCGTGCGCCGACATCGTGCGGGAGGTTGCCGAGGTCACGATCCTCGGGAACCATGACGCCGCCGTCGGCAGCCGGATGGACTACAGCTACTACTATGAGGCGGCGCGCCAAGCGCTCGACCTGCATGCGCGGGAGCTGACGCCCGAGAACATGGCTTGGCTCAAGCAGCTTCCGTACAAGCACTGCCTCAACGGGATCGGCGTCGACCTTTGTCATGGCTCGCCGGTTCGCCTCGAAGAGTTCGAATACATCTTCGCGCCCGATCAGGCGGCGGAGTGCCTTCCGATCTGGAACGATCTCGGTCACATCACGTTCATCGGGCACTCTCATCTGTGCAAGGTGTTTGCGCTTCGACCCGGCGAGGTCGAGGAGCTCCCGCCCGAAGACTTCTCACTGCAGGATGGCACGAAGTACATCGTCAGCGTCGGTTCGGTCGGTCAGCCTCGCGACTATGACAACCGCGCAAGCTACACGGTGTACGACAGCGATTCACGGTCGTTTCATTTCAAGCGCATCGAGTACGACATTGAAGGCGCGGCGTCGAAGATCTTCGACGCGAAGCTCGAGCGCAACTTTGGCCAGCGCCTGTTCATCGGCGTCTAGTGTGCGCTCGCGCACTACGTTCTGGGCTCACACCCTAGGGCCGGAAGAGGCCGTGCCAGATTGGGCGGCCGTCGGCAGGTGCGTCGAGCGGCGGTGTCTGCATCTCTCCAATGGCACATGCGTATGCGCTGAGCGCGGGGCTCTGCGCGAGCCGCGCTTGGAGTTCCGAGATCAATGCGGAATCTGCGCCGACGCACTTCAGAGTCGACCCGATTGCTTTCATTGCTTCCAAGGCTTCGTCGAGCCCGCGCACCGGGGCGAGCGTCACGTTTCGATAGGCGGGGCTCCACCGTATCGGTTGCGCCTGGCGAATCGACACCGCGTAGGTGTCGCCGCGAACCAGGGTTCCTTCCACCTCGGCGATTCCCCTCCATTGTGTCTGCGCGGCGCCGACCGAAACCGGCAGGGGGCCGCGCGGGAGCGTCTTGCATATCGGGCCGAGACCTTCCTCGGCAAGACGTCTGGCGAAGTCGGCGGCCGACCGGTCAGGCGTTTCCTCGACATACACTAGCTGAGGAGACAGGCATCCGCGTTGATCATATGCGCAGATGTCGAGCGAAAGGCCCGCGATGGTGTTGCTGATCTGTGCGTCGTCGAGGGCGTCGGTTCCGCAATACGCAACGCTCACGCCGTGCCCATGCGCGATCAACGGAGTGTCGCCGAGACGGGCAGCCATCGCCACGACCGTCTCGTCGCTGCCATAGACAGAAACCACCTCGGCTAGCTCGACCAGCGCAGCCTCGCGCTCGATGTCGCCCCCTGGGAAAGCAACCAAATCCATCGACGCGCCCAACCGAGAGTCGACGCTGCGAAGGGCGTCTTTGAGCATCGCCGGAAACATCATCTCCTTCGAAGATGCTTTGACCAACACTGGAACCCCGAACAAGAGCGGGACGACGATGCCTCGCACCGGGGCGGTGAACACGTTGCCTGCGAGGACGACCGACAGCATTGCGACCGGATCAGGCGCTTGATTGCTTGCGCCGCAGGCTCTCTGCGCCAACGCGAGCATCGCGTCCTCCCGAATGGTACCGAGAGTTGTGCGGGTTGCCCAGTCAACCATGGGAACGCTCAACCCTGTCGCTTCGGCTAGCGCGTCACGCTCGTCGTGTGCCTGTCGCTCGAGGGTTACTGCCGCCTGCGCGAGCCAATGGGCGCGCTCTTCGATGGTGGTAGCGAGCAGCAATGTGCCCGCGTCGAGCACCGCGGCAGCGCGCCCCCAAACGGCCGCAGCGTCTTCGGTCACTGTGCTCCCAAAGCCCGGTCCGCGGCAAGCGAACAGCCCCGTGGAGTGGCACCGAGCGCCCGGCCGAGCACGACGATGCCGTCGTCGAGACGTTGCGCGAGGTCGGCGGTCTGGATGCAGCAAACCGAGTCGAGGTTCGCGGTGTCGTCGATTCGCAGAATGCCGACCGTTTCCCCTTCGACCGGTTCGAGCGTGTCGGGGTCGACCGGTGTCGCGCGCACCCACGGGGGGACCCACAGTCGCCTCGGCCCCGCGGATCCGTCGATGTGCTCGCGCAGCGTCGTCTCGTACATCTGTGAGCTGAGCTCCGTTGCTCCGAACTCGTTGATGATCCATGGCGCCGCGACCCCGTACCGGGTGCCAATTGCCGCAAGGAGAATCTCTCGGTCCACCTCGCGTGAACGGCCCTTGTAGCCTCCAGTTTGCATGACGCGGCTTCCCGGTGGGAGCTCGAATCCGCGGTCGCCGAGACCGTCCTCGGCGTGCACGAAGGCGAACGAAGTGCCGAGTACCGCGACTGGTTCGCCTGAGGCCTCCGCGTTGCGCAGCTGTTCGGTGAGGAGCTCGAGGTCGAGCGCGCCGTCGTGCCATATCCACGCGCACCCCGTCCCAAACCATTCAGCGAACCGCGCCAGCATGTACTCTAGGGACGAGTCTGGGGTTTCGTTTTCATGCGGCGCCAGCATGATGAGCCGCATCTTGCGGAGATCGGGAAACAGCATGTGGCGCGCCGCAACGCGTGCGGCGAAATCGTACAGATCCAGATCGCAATACACGTGCACGCTTCGCTCGGACGATGTCGTGCCGGAGCTTCGGAACACGCGGCGATCTTCTTCTTCGGGGTGTGTCGCGATCCGTCGAAATCGGAAGACGTCGGTGGGTAGGGCAGGAGGCCATGCGCCGTGTCGTTGCAATCGGCCGTACTCGGGAATCCTGCTGGCCTGCCACACGCTGAGGTCTTCGATCAGCCCATCCCGCGCCGCGGTGTCGACTTGATCGCCAGCCTCGAAGCTTGCGATCAGTTCCTCGATACGGCCCTTCAACGCGGCCCGCGTGGTCACAAATCCTCCAGAACGTCTCGCAGTGACGCGACGAAGCCCTGGAGTTGGGCCTCGCTCACCGTCACTGGCGGCGCCAACTGGAGCACGTCGGCCTTCGTGCCCGCGGGTAGCACGAGGTACCCGCGTTCAAGGAGTGCGCGGGTGACGGTCAGCGCCTGCATGGGATCCTGCAACTGCAGACCGAGCATCATACCCGCCTGCCGCACCTCCGAAACCCCGGGGAGCCGCTCAGCGCGCAGTGCGTCGGCGAATGTATTGCCCTGGTCGGCCGCTCTTTCGACGAGTTGCTCACGTTCGATCAGGTCGATCGTCGCGAGCGCTGCCGCGGAGCCAAGCGGGTCTCCGTAGAAGGTTCCCGTGTGAATCGCCTCGCGGCCGGGGGCGCCCCATGCGCGCATCACGTCTTCGCTCGCAATACATGCGCTGACGGGCAAGCCGCCAGCCAACGCCTTGCCGACGCAGATCACATCCGGGGTGATGCCGTCCTCGACCGATCGCCACCAGGCGCCGCAGCGGCCGACGCCCGTGAAGATCTCATCGACGATCAGGAGCGCGTCGTTCTTCGTGCATGCCTGTCTGAGAGCTTCGAGAAAGCCGGACGGCGCTAGGCGAACGCCCGCGCGACCTTGGACCGGTTCGACGATTACCGCGCCGATATTGCTCCAGTCTCGAGGCAGCGTTTGGAGGGCGGCGTCGACGCTGACATCGCGCTCGGGCCATGTCGCGAAGTGAACGCCGGACTGCAGCTGCGCTCGAAACGGCTCACGAAAGCGTTCGGCGAACCCCGACACCGCAAGCGGACCATACGTCAACCCGTGATAACTACCTTCGAAGGCGACGACTCCCGTTTTGCCGGTCGCCATCACGGCGGTCTTGAGCGCCGCCGTGACCGCGTCCGCGCCGCTTAGCGAGAGCATCGCCCGCGCCTGTGGCCAAGGGGCTAGCGCGCAAAGCCGTTCGAGGAGCTCTATCTTCACGTCCGAGGGATGCAGATCGCCCAGCGCGTGCAGCAAGCGATCGGCTTGGCTCTTTACCGCGGCGATGACCTCGGGATGACGGTGCCCCACGAACGCCACTCCGAAGCCCGAGGTGAGATCCACGTATCGGTTGCCATCGGCATCGATGACGTTCGCGCCCTGCGCTTTGACCCAAACGATCGGGTCGTGGCCGGCGCCAGTCTGTTCTTCACGCCGCTTGCGCCGGCTGGTGAGCGCCGGGCACTCGCTTGCCGCGAGGCGTTCCACCCACGCTTGGCCGGCAGCCGCGGGAATCGGGCTTCGGACGGCCGGAAGTGCGTTACCCTGTTCCACTGGGGGGTCTTAGCACGGCGCTTCCTCCGGGCGTCTTCGACGGTGGTTTGTCTCGCCCCACCCCGCAAGGTCGATGCCTTGCATCGCCCACGGGGCTGGCCGCTTCCGCACTATCGCCTAACCACCGAGCGGTTTGGGCTTCCACGGATAGAAGACGAAGCCGTGTTCGCGTGCTTTGCGAAGCATGTCGTGGCCGTCGATCAGCAAGACGTCGATTTCCACGTCGTGTGTTCGGCCGGCTTCGCAGAGATCTTTGATGATAGCGCTCACGTTGTCCCGATAGTTGTCGGTGATTCGTAAGCCTACGGCGGGGCTCGGGTCTCCGGCTGGGCGTGCGACTTCGCAGTACGAGGCCCATTCGACTTCGAAGTAGCCTCGCAAGACCTTGGCGAGCGTCTCGAGCAGCGCGTCGCCCGGCGCATAGTGCAGATCGACCAGTTTGATTCCGTCGCCGATCGAGGGCGCAGCGATCCGTGGTGGTCGCTGCGCGGGTGGGCCCTCGGTCTTCGCAGCTGGCGGCTCGGTCTTTGCAGCTGGCGGCTCGGTCTTTGCAACTGGACGCTCGATCTTCTTGGACGGTGGCTCGGGCTCCGCGGGGCCCGAGCCAATGGGACCGATCGCGGGCAGCTTTAGCTTCCCGGGTTCCAAAGAAGGCAGCGCCTGAGCGGCCGGTGCGGTCGGCGCATCGGAGTGGAGCTTGGGCGCAGTGGTGGAAACAGGATGCTTCGATTCCGGTTTACGAACGTCGTCCTGACCGACCACCATCGATGGCGTGACCGGCATCGAGCGCTGCTCAGGCAGCGGGATAACGCTGGCCGCCCCATAGGTTCCGCCGTCGCCGAGCTTCGCGGCGCTCGCCCGAATCTCTTCGATCTTCGCGCCAGGAGGCTCGCTCTTTGGCTTGTGCGCTGGACGCGAGCTCTTTCGTTGCCTCGGTGGTGGCTCAGTTTCCTCTAGCGCGGCACGTGGCTTGGTCGGTGGTTCACTGTCATCCGGGATCTGATGCGGCTTCGTCGGCAGATCGCTCAAGCGATCGAGCTTTTCCGCGCGGCTAGGCATCATGCTGTACATCGTCGACATCGTCTCCGCCGGCGCTGGGAACGAGTTCGCGGCCGCGGGCTTCTTGGGCGGAGGCGGAGGTGGCGGCCGCGACGTGCGGAAGGAACCAGTGCTGTCCATCTCGCGAAGGATCGCCTTGAACTCTTCACGCTCGTACTCGAGCGAGTGGTCCGAGCCGATATCGATCACGACGAACGCGTATTCGCGCGTCCATGCGTGGCGGAGCATGTCGCCACCAATCGCTCTGTGAGTCGCGATCGTCCCGTCCGCTTCGAGCCAGTCGAATAGTGTGGCGGCGGTCTTGAGCTCGTCCTCGGAGCTGAACACCGCGAGCGCCTCTTCACCACTTGCGTTGATCAGCGTACGGAAACCCTCCGCGCGAGGCTCCCAGGTCGCCAACCACACCGGCCGCAACGAAAGTGCTGCGAGCGCTTCGGACTTGGGCCCTGGCCCTTTCCCTCCTTCGCTGAGCAGAACGAGGAACGCGTCGACGCCGCGATCATCCACTGGGCTTGCCATCCCCCTCACACCATCCGCCTACCATTGTAATCCTGAAGGCGTATCGGAACGCAAGTTTTCTCTGATCCTTGACAGGCCCCTTTCGAAGGCTAGGCTCCGCGCCTGTTTTCCGGGCCCAGATAGCTCAGTTGGTAGAGCAGAGGACTGAAAATCTTCGTGTCCCTGGTTCGATTCCAGGTCTGGGCACCTAGGCCGCCGCAGCCTTCAGACCGCGGAGGCTGTCGTTTTTCTCGGGGCTTTAGCCCGCCCTCCGGCGTCTAATCAGCAGCCCGGCGAGGGCAAGTCCCATCCACCAAAGCAGGTCCGTTCGATTCGGGGCGATCGCGCAGCCTCCGGCGGTGGTGAGTCCCATGTCTCGCAGGGTTGGCACTTGGGCGTTGTGCTCGTCGAGCGCTTCGTCGATGGCTTTGCTGTTGTCCGTCACGACCGTTCCCGGCCCACTCGTCGAGAGCTGGGAGATGATCGCATTTGCAGGAGGCGCGTTCTCGCCGCCCGGAGTGAAAGGCCAAGAGGCGCCAGGCAGTAGCCGAACCACTCTGCCGTCCTCGAGCTCGATCCGCGATGGCGCCTCGCTCAAAGAAATCGTCGGGTTGCATTCGAAAACCCGCGTCGCGTTATGCACGTTGGACACGTCGTCGAGGTCGGCGTTGAAATCGAACAACGGGTCGAGGTCCATTTCGGGTGCGGACAAGGTGGTATAGAGGCGCGTGACGTAAGGCAGTGAAGCCAAGAGCTCGTCCGTCTCCAACATCGGCGCGATCACGTCGGTCGAAAGGGCGGCCATGAAGGCCTCGGTATTGAACGGCGTCAGCGCGTCGTTGCACTGAGGGCACTGGATGAATGCATCGAGCTCGGCTTCGGGTAAGAAGTCCTCGAGCACGCCGAGATAGCCATCCCATTGCGCGAAGCGCGTGCTCTGTTGCAGGACCTCCTCCGATGAAAGAGCCGGGAGGTTGACCTGAAGTTGCTCCCACTGCTGGCGTTCGAAGTCCGTCACGACAACACCTTCGTAGGCGTTGCTTTGTCCAGCTCGCTCGGTAACGAAGCCCTGTCCTCCTGCCTCATTGGCGGCGGCGACGACGACTTGGTTGTAGTTGCTCGCAGCGGTGGTCCAGTCGATGAGCGCTTCGTTCAGCTCGAGTGACCGGTAGTTGACGGGCACTGCTCTGCTTTCGCCCAGCACCCAGACCATCACGCCCATGTCATCGTTGGCCGCTACAGCGGTTGGCCGAATCGGGATCATTGGCTGGTCCGACGCATACGTGATGCGAATCGGCCGGATCGTGCCCTCGTCGTTGCCCTTGGTGAGGCGGAACGCGATCAGGTTCATCCCGTCTTCGAGGTAGGAGCCGAGCAGGGCTGAGATCTCCCCAGGATCACCGCCTGGCGGCACCACGTCGTACCCTTCGTTCGTTAGCCATTCGACCATCACGTCCCCGACCTGCTCAAAGGCTCCGTCCGGCTGGATCACGACGAAGTCGAAAGGGCCGACATTGCCCTCGGCCAGCACGGTGACACCCCTGCCGCCGGAACCGCCAGCCCCGCCGGTACCGCCGAAGCCGCTGGGGTTGCCGCCGCCGTTGTCGAGGAACACGTCGCTTTCGCGACAGATGCCTTCAATCTGGGTGGACAGGTTGTATTGCGGGTTGCTGGCTAGCTGGAGTCTCGTGAACGCCAGGTCCGAAGACACCGCAACGTCTGGAATCCCCGGCACCGGAAGCACCCAGGCGAACTCTTCAGAAGGTCCCTGATACTGTATTTGGATGACCGCGGTGACCGTATCGTCCGCGTTCTTCGAGAAGATGATCCGCTCGGCGGCCTGGTTGACTGGCGCGCTCGCGGAACAAAAAAGCCCCCCACAGGCCGCGGCGGGACTGGGTTGCAGTGCGAGGGTCAGCGCGAGAGCTGACCCAAAACTAAGGACAAAGCGATTTACTGACATTTTTGTCATCCTTTTCGGCGATGGGCGCAGATTGGCACAGTGGACTGGCGTTCTCTGGTTGTATGAAGAGCAAGGGCCGTGCCAGGCGCACGGCGTAGGGGCCGGCTCTCCGGTGAGTGGCCCATGCTAGGCTCCGCCGCGCCAGTTCCCGTGGGAGGTAGGCCGACATGCAGAGCCGATGGTCCGACAAAGACGCACAAGCGACGATCGAACGTTATCGCGACGATCCGCAGGTCAATGAGGACATCGCGCTCCGCGTCTACACCTCGCGGCTGATCGGACAGGACCCGGCATTGGTGCTCCACGGTGGCGGCAACACCTCGGTGAAGACCACCGTCGTCGACGATATCGGGAACCAGGTTCCTGTCCTGTGCGTGAAGGGCAGCGGTTGGGATCTCGGCAACATCGAGCCCGCGGGCTTGCCGTCCGTCCGTCTCGAGAGCCTCGGGGCGTTGCGGGACCGGGCCGCGCTTTCCGATGAGGACATGGTGAACGCGCAGCGCACCCGCCTGATCGATTCGAGCTCGCCCAACCCATCCGTCGAAACGCTCCTACACGGATTCCTGCCCCACAAGTTCATCGACCACTCGCACGCTGATGCGATTCTGGCGTTGGTCGATCAGCCCGACGCGGAAGCGATCTGCAAAGAGGTGTATGGAGAGCGGCTTTCCGTCGTGCCGTACATCATGCCTGGTTTCGCGCTCGCGAAGTTCGCGGCCGAGACCTACGAGAAGAACCCGGATGTCGAAGGGCTACTGTTGCTCAAGCACGGCTTGTTCACGTTCGGTGACACGGCAAAAGCGAGTTACGAGCGGCACATCCAGGCGGTCGACGCCGCAGAGCGCTTTGCTTCGGCGAAGACAGGCGGCGCCCGAGTAGCTCGCGGAAACCCCGAGCCGCTTGCTTACGAAACAGTGGCGCCGATTCTCCGTGGAAAGCTCGGAGCCGGTGAGCGGCATTACCTGCTGACGCTGCGGCGTGGCCCCACGATCGACGCGTTCTTGGCGCGCACCGACCTCGCGAGCGTTACCCAGCGTGGGACAGCCACGCCCGATCACGTCATTCGGACGAAACGCGTGCCGTTGCAGCTCGACCTCACACCCGCGATGGACAGCGCTGCCATCGGCACGCACATCGATGAGCGGATTGCCTCGTATCGCGAGGACTACGTCGGGTACGTCGAGCGGGAGGCGAAGCAGAAAGGGCGTCGAGTCGCGCAGTTAGACCCTGACCCGAGGATCATTCTGGTCCCTGGGCTGGGCATCATTGCGGCCGGCGCTTCGGAGAAAGCCGCGCGCATCGCAGCCGACATCTACGAGCACACCATCGGCGTCATCGAGGCGGCCGAAGCGATCGGTCGTTACGAGGTGCTGTCCTCGGCCGATCTTTTCGACATGGAGTACTGGTCGCTCGAACAAGCTAAGCTGGGCAAAGCGAGCCCCAAGCCACTGCAGGGCAGGGTGGTCTACATCAGCGGGGCGGCCCGAGGCATCGGCGCTGCGTGCGCGAGGGCGTTCGCAGACGCGGGCTCGTCGCTCTACCTGACCGACCGAGATGAGACGCCCCTTCGCGAACTGGCCGAGTCGATCGGCGCGCCCTGCGAGGTGGTGGTGGACGTTACGAGCGAAGAGCGGGTGCGCGCAAGCGTCGACCATTGTGTTCGCATCTTCGGCGGAGTCGATGGGATCGTGTCGAACGCAGGTATGGCACCGCAGGGCGCCATCGACGTGGTTTCGACCGACGAGCTCAAGCATAGCTTCGAGGTGAATTTCTTCTCACATCAGTATCTCGCTTCGGCGGCAACTCGAGTTTTCCGTGCGCAAGGCACCGGCGGCTTCTTGCTGTTCAACGCCTCGAAGGCAGCGTTCAACCCGGGCGAGGGGTTCGGCCCCTACGCAATTCCCAAGGCCGCGGTCGTTGCGCTCATGAAGCAATACGCGATCGAAGGCGGCCCGATCGCCGTGCGGAGCAATGCCATCAACGCGGACCGTATCCGGACTGGCCTCCTCCCTCCGGAAGTCGTCAGCCAGCGCGCCAAGGCGCGAGGCCTCGAGATGGATGCCTACTTTCGCTCCAATCTCTTGGACCGAGAGGTCACCGCCGAAGATGTCGCGAACGCGTTCTTGAGTCTCGCGCTCGCCCCGAGCACGACCGGCTGTGTCGTCACCGTCGATGGCGGCAACATCGCGGCGTCCCCACGCTAGTACTGCCTTCCAAGAGTCGTGCCCGCGCTCGCCTGCGGGACGTCGGCGCCGTTGCGGAGCGCCAGATACAACGCGCCAAAAAGCAAGGTCGACAAGGGTGCGCCGAAGAGAAGCCCGATGCCGCATAGCATGGCTGACCCCATGACGATGAGGACCGCAAGCAAGCCTACTCCGATGATCCGCCAGCGCTTGCCGCGCGCTATGCGCCACGAGTAGAGAATGGCGTCGATGGGGCCTGCGTCGTCGTTGAAGGCGAGCTCTGCCTGCATGAACGCGATGCCGGTGATGACGTAGACGTAGAAGGGCAAGAGCACCAGCGAGGCGATTGCGAACGGCATCCCAGCATCGTCGATGATCTCGGTCATCGGCGTGTCGAGATCGACCGGACCTACGAACATGAGAAAGACAATCACGATGATGGGCACGACGATCAAGATCGCCCCCAATCCGACGGCCAGCGACTGAAGGATGTACTTCCAGATCTTCGACAGCTGGCTGAACAACACGCCGACCGTCGTTCGCTGTCCTTGAATCCCGCGTACCGCCATCGCCCAAAGTCCGAGCGTGAACACGGCCGAGAGCACCAGCTGGACCAGGTACATGACGATCCGAACGATGACGTTCACGGCTGCGAACGCCGCGCTCGCTTCGCCGCTGCCTTGTTGGATCGCCGTGAAGAACCCCCACGCTACGTTGAGTGCGAACGGGATGCCGAACCCGAGCAGCCAGTAGAGCAGCATAGCCAGTACCCAGGCCGCGAGGTCTCTCGACCATGCTTCGGACGCTCTGGAAAGCAGCTCGGTCAGCGTGACCTTGTCTCGGGTTAGCGTGAAACCAAGCTCAGCCGGTCGCGGTTCGATGGGTCCGGGCTCGGGTTCGAGCGGCTCGTTAGGCGGTTCCATTGGAGTGAGGATTACCATTCTGGAGATCCACGGCGAAAAAACTTCGCAAGCCCCACTGCGTGATCGAGCGCTCGACTGGGCCGGGAGCGAGATCGGCGACGGCGACATGAACCTTCGCGACTACGTCGTTCACCTGCTCACCGACGACGAACCCCTCGAGAGCCACTTCGAGGAGCAGGGCGAGGGACCGTTCGTTCCCTGCACGCCGCCCCCCGCCTTCAACGAGGCAGACTGCGAGCTCGCGGTTAACCCACCGGCGCCGTAGAAGAGGGGCCGATCCTTAATTCCAGCGGAAGCCTTCCATGGTTTGCTTGGCGCTGTAGCGGGGTTCGAAGCCGGTGGCTTCTACGAATGCCTTGTTGTCGATGACGATGGGGTACTTCACGTGCGCGACTGCGTCGTCGGGGAGGTATGGGAAGCCGAAGCGGCCGAGGACTGCCGGGTACAGCGGCTCGGGGATCGGGATCCCGCGCTTGCCGGTGGCCTCGCACACGATCGACAGCGGAACCGGTGTAGGACCGGCGACGTTGAAGACGCCGCGGAGCTGTTTTTCGACCGCGAGCGTGATCGCTTCTTCGGCGTCCCACTCGTGCATGAGCTGATAGAGCGGGTCAAAGCCCATTACCAGGGGCACGCGCTTCTTCGAGAGGAACCCGGCGAGGGTGCCGCCATGGCTCGGGCCTAGGAAGTAGCAAAGCCGGAGGACCGCGGTATTCAGCTCCGGCCATCGCCAGAGCGCGCTGCCGGCGTAGAGATCGGCAGCAACGAGGTCGGCGAGCTCTTGGAAGGCTGCGCCTGCGAGCGGGGGTTCGTCCTCGGTATGGTAGAGCGGGGAATCCGGCGTCGCGCCGTACACGGTGTGGCGGCCGACGAAAACCGCCTGCTTCACGCCGTACTCGTGGCAGTACTCGAACAGCTTGCGGGTGCCGCCCAGATTGATGCGGTAGCGCTCTTCGGTGTCGGTCGTGAAGTGGGTGACCGTCGCCATGTGAATGAGCGCGTCGGGCCGAGAGATTCGGAACACATCCTCGGCGGGGCGTTTTCGAATGTCGACCTGGTGCATCTCGACACCTTCCGGCACATCAGGCCATGGACGGCGATCGATCCCGATGACCTCATGCCCGCGACGGACGAGCCGGTACGCGACGCCGCGCGCCAGCGTGCCACTGATTCCGGTGATCAAGATCTTCATGGGGTGCGCTCTTTCTCCGGGTCCGGCATGCGCTCGAACATGAACGACCGAGGACGCGCGTCGAGCCCCGTGCTGATCAGACGTTCCATCGCGTGACGAACCTCTTCGACGTATTGCTGAACGACATGGTCCGACTCCGAGCCATCGCCCTCGAAGTGCATGGGGGGGCCGTAGTAGACCTGGCAAGCTACTGGCAATGGAAAGAAGATCAACTGCGGCGCCACCGGAACGAACGGCCCATTGACCAGCTTGGCGAGCCACTTGATGTGGAAGAGCTGCGGAAACGCTTCCTCGCCTCCGATGAATGCGCAGGGGATGATGGGCGTACGTGTTTTGAGAGCGAGCCGCATGAACCCCGTCCCGAAGCGAAGGAGCTTGTATCGGTCCTTGTAGAGCTTGCCCGCACCGCGCGCGCCTTCGGGGAACACCATCAGCAAGCGCTCGTCGTTTAGTAGCTGCTCACCGTGCTCGGGCAGGCCCGTGAGGTGGCCGAGCTTCCGCAGTATGGGCCGCGCAAAGGGCGACCTCGTCAGGAAATACTCCGCCATGCCCTGGCCGAGGCGCGGCGCATCATCGTTGAGCAGCAGCGAGGTGAGGATCATCGCGGCGTCGGCGCCGATACCGCCCGAGTGATTGGCGATGATGAGCCCTCGCCCCGTCGCCGGAACGTTCTCGAGACCGAAGGCCGTCACCTTGAGATAGTGACGGTACAAGTACGCCACCGGTGAATACGCGCGCGCTAGCGTCTTCTTCGAGAGCCCGAAGCGATCGAACCCGTAGTCGTCGAACTCGATCGGGAGGCGGTCTACGTTCCGCCGGACTTGTGGATCATCCAAAAACGACATGGTCGGCGCGCGGAGCTACTTAATGATGAGTCGAATAGCTCAACTTGGTGACTGAAGCGAGCCTGCCGCGAGGGCTACTTTAGTGGCTTCCAAAGTGGGCGCTTGAAGCACCACAGGGTCGAGCCCTTGGTGCCGGCGGAAGTCACGAGCTCCCAGCCAAGCTGCCCCATCTTGTTGGCACGCTCCATGACCTGCGTGACCCCCGAAGCCTCGAAGCACTGGTACTGCCACTGGCTCTTCTTGGGTGGGCCGTCGGCTGCGACCGGGTTGGCCTCCGTGATGAACGCGGCTGCGGCCAAAGCTCCGACTAGAAACACCGCGACGATAATGGCTCTCATGTCCATACCTCCTCAGAATTGGGCTTATATCATGCGGTTGGCTCGACAGCGCACGATCGGCTATCTTGAGCACATGCAGTCTCAACGTATTTTTATATCTCTACTGACCTTGCTTTTCCTGTTCTCGGCTAGCGCATGCAGCAGCAACTCAGCCGGCGACCCCCTTCAGCGGCACCGGCGGCACTGGCGGAGAGGCGATCACCGACGGCGGCGTCGTTTTCGTCGACGGCGCGACGCCTCCCTGTGACGGCGTTTGCGTGATCGAAGACGGCGGGGTGATCATTCCAACCGAGGACGGCGGCACGCGCCTGTGCTTCTTCATTGAATGCGATAAGAAAATCACAGCATGCGGAGACTGCTCGGACAACGATGGCGATGGCCTCGTCGACAATGAAGATCCCGAGTGCCTCGGACCTTGCGACAATACCGAAGGGGCCAATCTCCTGACCGGTGTAGGCGGCGAAACCGGCAGGCAGTGCGGCGCCGATTGCTACTTTGATTTCGGAAACGGCAAGGGCGGTGGTGACTGCAGGTGGGACCGAAGCTGCGATCCCCTCGAGCCCAAGGTAGAATTCTGTCCCTACATTCCTGGTCTGGCCGAGAGTGAAGGAGGCCTCCCCAAGGACTGCCCAATATCGCAGCCCCTACCGTGCGAGACTGACTGTGCACCTCTCACGCCCAACGGATGCGACTGCTTTGGCTGCTGCACTTTTCCGGCGCTCGAAGGAATGGCTCCGGACGGCGGAGATGGATACGTTTTTCTCGGCTCCGTATCCGATGCTGCAGGGACCTGCACCCTCGCGACCGTGACCGAGTCCGACCTGTGCCGGCCGTGTACGCCGGCGGCCAGCTGTTTGAACACCTGCGGGCGTTGTGAAATATGTCTCGGTAAGCCAGATATTCCGGAAGACTGCTTCCCCGGCACCGGTGGCAGTGGTGGCAGTGGTGGGAGCGGCGGTACGGCCGGCTCCGGTGGTGGCGAACGCTGTCCGCCCGGAAAGCAGGTATGCGGCCTTTCAGGCGACGAGCCGTGCCCTGGTGGGAGCTTCTGCCTGACCGGCTGCTGCACCGATATCGTCGTGCAGTAGCGGGCTATCCGAGGATGTCCGTCACCCGATGCACGTCGTCGGGGTCGGATGTCGTGGGGACTAGCAACACATCATCGGCGCCCGCGTCCCTGGCTTGCTGAACAGCGTCCTTGAGCGCTTGCGGAGTGGTCGCAATGCAGATCTGCTTCACGCTTTCCCGGGCGACGGGAACCATGAAATTCAGGTAGCGATCGAGATAGGCGTCTAGCTGCTCACGCGCGTTGGGGCCGAGCGCGTACCAGAAGCCTGTCCCGAGCCATGGCTTCGGTCGGCCGCGTTCTTTCCATGCGCGACGCGCTGCTTCGAACTGCAGCTCCATCTCGGCTGCGGACGGTCCAAAGCTGAAACCGCAGAGGCCGTCGGCCCACTTCGAGGCGACTTGGATCGACTCGACCATGAGTGACCCGGCGAGAAGCTTCGGACCGCCTGCCTGAACAGGAGCCGGGCCCACGGGGAGGGCGCCTTCGACGACCGGTTCGCCGCGCCAGACGCTGCGCATGGTTTCGACGCTTTCGGCGAGCCGGCTGAGGCGCTGGCCGAGGGGCGCATCCACGGACTGGTAGTCCTGTTCGCGTCCGCCGACCCCGAGGCCCGCAACGAAGCGCCCGCCCGATAAGACGTCGATCGTCGCAAGCTGCTTGGCGAGCATGACCGGGTGGTGGAGCATCGGGACGAAGACGCCGCTCACGATTTTGACCCGTTCGGTCAGGACGGCGGCGGCCGCGAGAGCTGCCGTCATGTCGGGGTTGTAAAACGAGATACGTTCGCCGGCTGCGATGCTCGCGAAAAAGCCTGCGTCGATACGCTCGCACCAGGTCAAGAAGGTGTCTCTGTCGAGGCCCGGCGCCATGACCGGAAGGTTCATCCCGATTTCCATGTCTTCCTCTCTGCAGTCTGGAGGGCCGTTGCATCCTCCAGCGATGGCGTCTAGGACTGGGGGCACCATGCGCAATCCCAAGGACTTCTTCAAACCCATGGCCATCGGCGCGCCTGAGCCCGTGCGGGAGATCCCGTTCCGACCGTCGCGGATGATCCACTTCTTCGACCCGAGCAATCCCAAGATGGCCGCCAAGGCGCCGAGCATCGCCGCCAAGTGCGATGTGCTTCTTGGCAACCTCGAGGACGCTGTCCAAGTGGACAAGAAGATCGAGGCTCGTGAGGGCTTCGTGAAGATCGCCAAGGAGAACGACTTCGGTGACTGCCAGCTCTGGACTCGGGTCAACAGCCTCGACAGCCCCTGGTTCCTCGACGACATGTGGCAGATCGTCCAGGAGGTCGGCGACAAGGTCGACGTGATCATGGTGCCTAAGGTCGAAGGTCCTTGGGACATCCATTACGTCGATCGGCTGCTCGCTCAGCTCGAGGCGCGTGCCGGCGTGAAGAGGCCGATTCTCGTGCATGCGATTCTAGAGACCGCGCTCGGCGTGGCGAATGTCGAAGAGATCGCTGGCGCGAGCCCACGCATGCAAGGCCTGAGTCTCGGGCCCGCGGACCTTGCGGCATCCCGACGCATGAAGACGACGCGCGTGGGCGGCGGTCACCCCGGCTACCTGGTACGCGCGGATCCGGACCCAGACAATCCAGACGCACCGCGCGCCACCGCTCAGCAGGACCTTTGGCACTACACGATCGCGCGCATGGTCGACGCTTGCGTCGCGAACGGCATCTTCGCGTACTACGGGCCGTTCGGAGATATCCGCGACACGCTCGCCTGTGAGGATCAATTCCGGAACGCCTTCCTGCTCGGCTGCGTCGGCGCCTGGTCGCTTCACCCTGTGCAGATCGACATTGCCAAGAAGGTCTTCAGCCCGCCCGTCGACGAGGTGCTTTGGGCCAAGAAGGTAATCGAAGAGATGGGCGACGGCTCCGGCGCCGTCATGATCGATGGCAAAATGCAGGACGATGCAACGTACAAGCAATGCAAGGTGATGGTTGGACTCGCCCGCATGCTCGCCGAAAAGGACGCCGACTTGAAGGCGGCCTACCAGTTCTGAGAGGTGTAGCGATGAGCATGCAGCATCGTCCGCGACGAAGTGTGTTGTACATGCCCGGCGCGAACGCCCGGGCCATGGAGAAGAGCCGTACGCTTCCCGCAGACGCTTTGATTTTCGATCTCGAGGATGCGGTCGCGCCTAACGCGAAGGCGACGGCGCGTAGCCAGGTCATCCAAGCTGTCGAGGCCGGCGGTTACGGGAAACGCGAAATCCTGATTCGCACCAACGGCTTGAACACGCCTTGGGGCTACGATGACTTGGTCGCCGTCGCAAAGGTCGGCGTGGATGCGATCCTGCTTCCGAAGGTCGAGAGCGCGGAAACGGTGAGGCAGGCCGAGTCGGTCTTGGTGTCGCATGGCGCGCCGCCTGATCTCGCCATTTGGTGCATGATGGAAACCCCACGCGGGATGCTGCACGCGGAGGAGATCGTGGATGCGAGCCCGCGTCTCGAGGGTTTGGTGATGGGCACGTCGGATCTCGCCAAAGATCTGCAGGCGCAGCACACCGCGATGCGGCTTCCGCTCATTACGGCCTTGGGCTTGTGCATGCTCGCCGCGCGCGCGGCTCGGATCGCCATTCTCGACGGGGTGTACCTCGACCTGAACGACCACGACGGGTTTGTCGATTCCTGTCGTCAGGGAGCCGAGCTTGGCTTCGACGGAAAGACCGTGATCCATCCCAAGCAGCTCGCGGCGGCAAACGAGGTGTTTGCACCCTCCGACGAAGAGCTCAGGCTTTCCCGGCGCATCATCGACGCCTATGCCGCAGCCGAAGCCCAGGGCAAGGGTGTGGTCTTGGTGGATGGCAAACTGATCGAGAAGCTGCACGTCGACCATGCCAGGCGCGTGGTCGCGCTCGCCGAAGGGATTGCGGCATAGACTCGAGCGAGAAGAGGGGCTAGTCTCCGCGTTCCACTATGCGCTTTTATGAATTCGAAGCGAAGCAACTCCTCAAAAAGCACCGGATTCCGCTGGTTCAGAGCGAGCTTGTCAAGACGGCCGATGAGGCACAGAAGGTCGCCTCGGACATCGGCGGCCCCGTCATCGTGAAGGCCCAGGCCATCGCGCCCGGCCTCGCCGCTACGTCGGTGAGAGAGGCCGCCGACCCTGCCGCCGCAAAAGCCGCTGCAGCCGAGCTCCTCGGGCTCGACGATGGTGGTCGCAAGCCCCGTGGTCTTCTCGTCGAGGCGAGACCGACCGGCGAAGCGGTATACAGCCTGAGCTTCACCTATGACGGGACCCGCAAGCGTCCAGTCGTGGCGGCATGCGACATGGCCGGCAAGATCGACGATCTCGGGGATACGCACCCCGGCCGGATCGTCCGCCGTCACTTCTCGGCCCTCTATCCGTTCTCAGACTACATCGCCAAAGAGCTCGCCAAATCGCTCGCCCTCGAGGGCAACGATCTCAAGCGTATGACGCGCATCGTGTCCGGGCTCGCGCGGCTTTTTCTCGAGTATGACTTCGCGGACCTCGACATCACATCACTGGTCAAGCTTGGAGACGGGAGCTTCGTGGTGCTCGACGTCGAGGCCGACCTCGAAATCGAGGCACGCCATCGCCAAAGGCCGATGCTCGATGAGCTCGGTTTCTCGAAGGATGACCTTCGGCAGGTGCGTGAACCCACGGAGTTCGAGCTCGAGGGCGCGCGGATCGACGCGGAAGATCCCCGCGGCATCATCAGCCCGATCGCTGAGTTCGACGGCAACATCGGTTTGGTGATTGGCGCCGGTGGCGGGTCATTGACGTTGACCGACGCGGTGCGAAAGCACGGCGGCCGACCGGCCAACTACGCGGCCATAGGCGGCAATCCGAGTGTGGATAAGGCTCGCAGGCTCACTAAGCTCGTGCTGACCAAGCCGGGCGTCGACAAGATCGCGGTGATGTCCAACGTCGTTTCCAACACACGCGCCGACCTGGTCGCGCGCGGCGTCATCAAGGGGATCATCGAATTGGGCTTCGAGCCTGCAGACAAAATTCTGATCTTTCGGGTTCCGGGAGCTTGGGAGGCCGACGCTGCCAAGATTCTCAAAAAGTACGGCGTCGAGTACTGCGATCGCACGGTTTCGATTAGCGAAGCGGCGAGACGTGCCGTTGAGAAAGTTGGCTAGAAGGATCAGCAATGGCCGTTATCGTTCACGAAGACTTCCAATTCATCGTCCAGGGCATCACCGGGCGTGAGGCGCTGAACTTCACTCGCGAGTGCTTGCAGTACGGCTCGAAGATCATCGGCGGCGTCACGCCCGGAAAGGGTGGCCGTGAGGTGTACGGCGTTCCGGTCTACGACACGGTCCGCGAGATCACCGAGAAGGAAAGAGTCGATGGAACCATCATCACGGTGCCACTCGCCTTCGCGCCGGATGCCGCATACGAAGCGATCGATGCCGGCATCAAAGAAGTGATCATCATCACCGAAGGCATTCCGCGCAAAGACGCCTCCGCCATCGTCGAGTATGCAGAGCTACATGGCGCTCGGCTCATCGGCCCAAACTGCCTCGGTGTCATCGTGCCTGATGTGTGCCGCTTTGGAAGCCTTGGTGGACCGGCGGTCGACTGCCGCAAGGCCTTCAAACCAGGCGTCGTCGGCGTGATGTCGCGTTCCGGCGGGATGACCACCGAGATCTGCAACGCCCTGACCCTCTCCGGGCTCGGCGTGAGCACAGCGATTTCGATCGGCGGTGACCCTGTAATCGGGTCCACGTACGTCGACCTGATTCCGTTATTCGAGGCGGATGAAGACACCAAGGCCGTGGTGATCTACGCCGAGCCCGGCGGCACCGCAGAAGCGGATCTCGCACGCTGGACACAGGAACACAATAGCCGTCTTCCCATCGTGGCATTCGTGGCGGGTCAGTTCATGGACGAGATGCCCGGCATGAGCTTCGGCCACGCGGGGACGGTCGTGAACAAGAAGGTCGACTCGCCGGCCGACAAAATGCGCCGAATGCGAGAGGCCGGGATTTCCGTCGCGGAAGAGATCGGCGACATTCCAGACCTCCTCCGAGAGCGCATCGGAAACTGAGCGGCAGAGGAACCATCATGGCAATGTTCATACGCGTAGATGTCGACAACAGCGTCATCGAAAAGACCCCCAGCCTGGCGGGCAAGCTCGTCGAAGTCTGCCCCGTCCAGATCTTCAAGCTGGCCTCCCAAGCAAACACCGTCGAAATCGTCGAGGAGAACGTCGACGAGTGCACCCTCTGCGACCTATGCACACAGGCCACCCCGGAAGGGGTTCGGGTGGTGAAGCTTTACGAGTAGGGCGGGCAGCGGCAGTGTCAGGGGCAGTGTCAGCGGCAGTGACAGTGGCGGTGTTGGTGACCAGGTCAGTCCCAGACCGTGGGGGCACGTCGATACGCTGCGTTGAGCGACTCGATGAAGTTGCGGTCGTGAAGGGGATCGGCGGGTCGTTCGATCGGCGTTACTCAGCGAAGCCATCTCGGCAAGGTTCTTCACGTAGCGTTGAACCGTCCAATAGGGGGCGCCTCGAATGAGGAGCTCCCGAACGACCGAGGGGTCGGGGAGCACGCGGTCGATGACGATGGGTGCCCTCGGCTGGTCGAAGCTCACGCTCGCGTTATAGCAGGCGCCGCATTGGTTTCTCCGCCTTGGTGGTGCCCACATCGACGCAGTTTCTGCGCGAATTTGGGCCCCCAGCGGCTGTGGGCTTGCACCGTCGTGCTTTCGCGGTAACGGGCCGTTGGCAAATCGACCAAATTGCACGAGCAAAAGAATGAAAGACCTTAGTAAATACCGAAACATCGGCATCTTTGCCCACGTGGACGCTGGTAAGACGACGACCACGGAGCGCATCCTCAAGCTCACCGGCAAGATCCACAAGATCGGCGAGGTGCACGACGGTGCAGCCACCACCGATTTCATGGAGCAGGAGCAGGAGCGTGGCATCACGATTCAGTCCGCGGCAACGACGTGCTTTTGGGATGATCACCAGCTGAACATCATCGACACCCCCGGACACGTCGACTTCACGATCGAGGTCTATCGTTCACTCAAGGTGCTCGACGGCGGCATCGGCGTGTTTTGCGGCTCCGGCGGTGTCGAGCCGCAGTCCGAGACCAACTGGCGCTACGCGAACGATTCCAAGGTTGCTCGCCTGATCTTCGTCAACAAGCTCGACCGATTGGGCGCAGACTTCTACCGCGTCGTCGACCAGATCAAGAACATCCTCGGCGCCAAGCCGCTCGTCATGGTGCTTCCCATTGGAACCGAGGCTGACTTCATCGGTGTCGTGGATCTGCTCACGCGCAAGGCATTCGTATGGGATGACTCCGGCGAGCCGGAGAACTTCGAGGTCCAGGAAGTCCCCGAGGACATGAAAGATCTCCTCGAAAAGTATCGTTTCGAGCTCGTCGAGACCGCCGTCGAGCAAGACGACGACGCGATGGAGCAGTACCTCGAAGGTAACGAGCCCGACCTCGAGACGCTCAAGAAGTGTATCCGCACGGGCACGCGCGACCTCGTGTTCTTCCCGACCTACTGCGGCTCGGCGTTCAAGAACAAGGGCATCCAGCAGGTGCTCGACGCTGTCGTCGACTACTTGCCCGATCCGACCGAGGTACCCCCCCCAGCCGGAGGTCGACATCGAAGGTAACGAGACCGGCGAGTTTGCGATCGTCGACCCGAGCAGGCCCGTGCGCGCACTCGCGTTCAAGATCATGGAGGACCGCTTCGGCGCGCTAACCTTCACGCGCGTTTACTCGGGCACGATCAGGAAGGGCGACACTCTGGTCAACACCTTCACTGGCAAGAACGAGCGAATCGGGCGCATGGTGGAGATGCACGCCGATAACCGCACCATGGTGGATTCGGCGCAAGCCGGTGACATCGTGGCCCTGGTCGGCCTCAAGGACGTGCGCACGGGTCATACGCTCGCCGACGTCAAAGCACCGGCTACGCTCGAGCCGATGGTGTTTCCCGACCCGGTCATCTCGATCGCGATCAGCACGAAGGACAAGGCGAACAGCGAGAAGCTCGGCACGGCACTCGGCAAGATGGTTGCCGAGGACCCGTCCTTTCACGTCGAGGTCGACCAGGAGTCCGGTGAGACCATTCTCAAAGGCATGGGCGAGCTCCATCTCGACATCAAGGTCGACATTCTTCGCCGTAGCCACGGTGTTGGGGTCGATGTCGGTGCACCGCAGGTCGCTTACCGCGAGACCGTGACGCGGGCGATCGAGGACAGCTACACCCACAAGAAGCAGACCGGTGGTTCCGGCCAGTTCGCAAAGATCGAATACACGATCGAGCCTACCGAGCCAGGCGAAGGGTTCGTCTTCGAGTCCAAGATCGTTGGCGGCAGGATCCCAAAGGAGTTCATTCCCGCCGTCGAGAAGGGCTTCAAATTGATGAAGGAGGCGGGGCCTCTGTGCGGATTCCCCTTGCTCGACTTCAAAGTCACGCTGACCGACGGCGGGTTCCACGCGGTCGATTCGTCGCAGATGGCGTTCGAGACGGCCGCAAAGGCTGCCTTCCGTCAGAGCATGCCCAAGGCTGGGCCGCAGCTCCTAGAGCCCATCATGAAGGTCGATGTCTTCGTGCCAGACGCCAACGTGGGCGATGTCATCGGTGACCTCAACCGCCGTCGTGGCATGGTGAACTCGCAGGAAAAGGGTCACACCAACGTCCGCATCAAGGCAGACGTCCCACTCAGCGAGATGTTCGGCTACATCAGCGATCTGCGCTCCGCCACCTCGGGTCGCGGCCAGTTCTCCATGGAGTTCAACAACTATGCGCCGGTTCCGCGGAACATCCTGGAGAAGGTTCAGGTCGAGGTCGCTGAGCGCAACGCGGCCAAGAAGAAGTAGGCAGCCGCTCGGAGACTCTTAGTCCGCGAGATCCCGTTTCATCACCTTGCCCGTTGCGTTTCGCGGGAGCTCGCCGAGGAACTGTACATCGCGGGGGACTTTGTGGCTGGCGAGGTTGTGTTTCACGTGCGCCTTCACCTCCTCTTCGCTGAGGCTAGCGCCGGGCTTGAGGACGACGAATGCCTTGAGCCGCTGACCCCATTCCGGGTCGCAGACGCCGATCACGGCCGCTTCTTCGACGGTACCGTGGCCTGCGATGAGGTCTTCCACCTCTCGTGGGAACACGTTTTCACCGCCCGACACGATCATGTCGTCGTCCCGCCCGTCGATGAAAAGGCGCCCTTCCTCGTCGAAGTGCCCGACGTCCCCGCTACTGACCATCGTGCCGTGCCGTTCTTTGTCGTCGCCACTGGTGTAGCCCTCGAACGAAATCGCATTGGCTACGAAGATTCGGCCGGTCTGCCCGATGGGAAGCGGCTCGCCTTGGTTGTCGAGGATCTTCACCATGGCGCCCAGAGGGGGCTTACCCACAGTGCCAGGCGCTGCCCGCATATCCTCGGGTGTGGCGACCGAGGCCATGGCCACCTCGGTCGAACCATAGAAGTTGTAGAGGTTGTCGCCGAAGGTATCCATCCAGTCGGTCGCAAGGTGACCCGACAACGCCGAGCCGCTTGCTGCAGTAATGCGCAGTGAGCGGAGGTCGTATTTGCGCTTCACGTCGTCCGATAGGGCGAGGATTCGCTGCATCATGATCGGGACGACCGCGAGCGAGGTGCATTGGTGTTCCGACACGGCACGCAATGTCGCCTCCGGGCCGAAGCGCCGCGTCATCACGTAGGTCGTGCCGAGGATGAGGCCTAACTGAAACTGTCCAAGGCCCCAAGAGTGAAAGAGGGGCGCAGCGATCATCATTCGTTCGCCCGCGCGCAGCGGAAGCCGTGACAACATCGATGCGATCGGCAGCATGCCCTTGGGGGAGCCGCGCTTGGCGCCTTTGGGTGTTCCGGTGGTTCCCGAGGTGAGCATCGTAAAGCGTGACTCGATGCGCGGTGGCTCGACGTTGCCGTCGGCGTGGTCAGATATCAGGGCCTCGATGTTCGGCTCGTCTCCACAGCCGTAGACGACGAACCGCGGCATTCCCCGAAGGTCGTCGAGCAGGGTGGTGAACTCCTCGTCGTACAGCAAAGCGCTGATCTTCTCGCGGCGGCCCAACTCGGTGAGCTGCGGCGCCGCGAACATCGTGTTCAACAAGACGGTGTTGGTGCCAACCTTACAGCAAGCCAGAATGGTTTCGATGAACTGACGATGGTTCCGGCACATCACCCCGACCACATCGCCTGGCGACACACCCGCCTCCCGAAGCCCACGCGCCAGCGCATTCGAACGGCGATTCACCTCGTCGAACGTAGCCGAGCCATCATCGTCGATCACAGCCACGGCATCGGGTTGACGAATAGCCAGCGCGATGAAGCCCATTGCCGGCGATCGCCCCCAGCCCTTCGCAGCTTTGACGATGCGTATTGTCTTGTCGGGCCGAATCGGCTTGAAGATGCCGGCCCGATACAACACGCGCGCCACTTCTAGTTTTTCAGCAAAATTTCCCACGCTGGGGAGACTAGCGCTTGGTTGTCCTGATGTCAGCGGGCGTGCAGAGGGTGTCATTTTGGTGTCGGAGCGCGTATTGTCCTGGCGCTGGCGTCATCGAGCTGGGCAGCCTAGGTGTACAGGCGAAATGGAAGGGACTCAGACATCGATTGACGAGAAGCTGGAGATCCCTCGTCTCAATTCCTCTCGCGGGCGGGCGATTGCGGTCGTAGCTGCTGTTGTCGTGGTAGCGGCCGCGATCAGCGCGTACCTCCTGACGCGCGACACGGAAGAAAGTCCATACCGGGTCGCGCAGGTTTCACGCACGTCGATCATCAAGGAAATTCGGGTGACGGGGCACCTGGAGGTCACTGATCAAGTCGAAGTGCCGGCGCCGATCGAAGGGCAGCTCATCAAGGTCTTCGTTCTCCCGGGAGACAGCGTGGAGGAGGGCGAGCTCTTGGCGCGGCTCGACAAGGGTCCGGCCGAGGTCGCCTTTCACGTGGCGCAAGCGGAGCTACAGGTAGCCCGCGCGCGCGTCTCTGAGGCGGAAGCCGTGGCTCAACGCGCTACCGAATCGCTCGAGCGCACGAAGCGTCTCGCCGAAAAGAGCTTGGCTAGCCATAGCGCTCTCGAGACCGCGCGTTCGGAAATGGCCAGAGCCCGCGCCGCAGTTCAAGCCATGCGGGCAGAACGCGCGGCAGCGCTCAAACGAGCCTCCCTCCGGGCGCGTGAGCGAGACCGGACCGACATCGTTGCCCCGCGCGCCGGGCTCGTTCTCGAGGTCCCACCCCGCACGGGGATGATCGTCGGACCCCGAAACCGCCTATTCCGCATCGGTGCGCCCGTCGACCGGATGCACATCGCCGCTCCGATCGGCGAGGCTGACATCAGGGAGGTGACCGTAGGGTTCGATGCGAAGTTCGAAGTGCCCACGTATCCGGGCCGGGTGTTCAAAGCCACGGTGAAGCACATCAGCCCCAACCCAAGAACCGAGTACGGCGCGATCTTCTACGATGTCAAGCTAGCGACCGAGAATCCAGAACATCTGTTACTTCCTGGCATGACGGCGCAGGTCCGGATCAAGGTTGCCCAAGTCGACGATGTGCTAGCGGTGCGTGAAGCGACGCTTCGGTTCACTCCCGAGGGTGCGCCAGCGGCCCCGGCGCGCACTCGCGTGTGGCGCGTCCGGGGGGAAGAGCTCGAGGAGATCCTGGTTGAGGCAGGTCTCTCCGACGGCGCTATCACGGAGGTTCGGCCGAGCGAGCCCGAGAGCCTCGACGTCAACGACCCAATCGCGATCGGACTGGCGCTGGAGGGCGACGGGGACCCAGATGCCCCCTTGCTCTCGCTGAAGGGTCGCCGATGAGCAGTTTCTCGATCGTGGAAGCCCACGGCATTCGCAAAGAGTTTGCCAACATGACCGAGCCCGTGCTTGACGACGTGGAGCTGACGGTAGCCCCCGGTGAGATCGTCGCGCTCCGCGGACCTTCCGGATCGGGCAAGTCCACGTTGCTCAACATCCTCGGGTGCCTCGATGGCCCAACGCGTGGGTCCTACTCGTTGGGCGGACGCGACGTATCCACCCTGAGCCGCCGGGAGCGAGCTTGGGTGCGCCTTCACTACATCGGCTTCATTTTTCAATCGTTTCACCTCATCTCGGACAACACGGTCATTGAAAACGTCACCCTACCGCTTTACTACGCGGGCTTGGGTCGCCATGAGCGGGAGGCACGCGCGACCGAGCTCATCGAGCGGGTTGGGTTAGGCCACCGCAGGCGCCACAGGCCGTCGCAGCTTTCGGGTGGCGAGAAACAGCGCGTTGCGATCGCGCGTGCCATCGCTGCTCAGCCCCGCCTTCTTCTCGCCGACGAGCCCACAGGATCTCTCGACACACGGACTGGCAAGGAGGTCATGGACTTGCTTCTCGAGATCCACGCTGCGCGATCGTTCACTTTAATCATCGTCACGCACGATCCAGAGGTCGCAGACTTCTGTCACCGCCAGATCTTCTTGCGCGACGGAAAGATCGTTATCGATGGGAGCAGTCATGCGGCGCATGCGTAGCGAAATAGTAGGGCGCGCCGTCCGCACGGCGATCCGCAATCCCGGCCGGAGCACCCTCACGATGCTGGGTCTGGCCATTGGTGTGGCCGCTTTCATCGCCATGGTCAGCTTTGGCACCGGAGCGCGCACTGCGGTCATGCAGCAGTTCGAGATCTTGGGCACGCGCGTGGCGTTCATCAGGAGCAACATGGGGCGGCGCGACTTCGGGGGCAGCCCCAAGCCCCTGACGGATGCGGACGTCGAGGCGCTGAAGCGCGACGCAATGACGATTGAGCGTGTCGTTCCTCGGACTACGGAACTGCAGGCCGTCAGATCCGCGAACGAAACCTACTCCACGAAGGTCACGGGCACGATGCCGGGATTCGTCAAGATCCGAGAGTGGCCAATCTTGACTGGGGGTATGTTTGATGACACCGATGTTCAACACCGAGCGAAGGTCGCGGTGCTCGGCCTCACCGTTGCGCGCGAGCTCTTCGGGTGGGCCGACCCGGTCGGCAAGACGGTCACCATTGGCTCCAACCTTCCGTGCAAGATCATCGGCGTGCTCGCCCTCAAAGGGCAGGCGACCAGCGGCAGAGATATGGACGATATTCTGCTGATACCTGCAACGACCTTTGCAGCGTTTCTCGGGATGCCGACTGGCTACCACGAGCTCCAGCTACAAGTGCGAGACATCAGGATGTTGGAGGCGGCGATGCTGGAAGTCGTTCCTATCATGCGCCGCTCCCACCGGCTGTCCGAAGTAGAGCCGGACGATTTTCGAACCGGGAGCCCGGTGCAAGCGGCGGCGGCGGCAAAGTTTGTCTCGAACATCTTGACGGGGTTGCTCATGGGGATTGCCGCCGTGTCGCTTCTGGTCGGCGGCATTGGCGTGATGAACATCCAGCTGGTTTCGGTCGCGGAGCGCACCCAAGAGATCGGCATTCGGTCGGCCATCGGCGCATCACCGAGGCAGATCTTAGTGCAGTTCTTGTCCGAAGCTGTGGTGTTGTCGCTTACCGGGTCGCTTGTGGGGGTGCTTCTAGGCTGGCTTATGTCGAGCCTGGTGGCGCAAGCCATGGGTTGGTCGGGTGGCGTACCGGTGTTGACGATGATCGGCGCCGGCGTCTTTGGAACCAGTGTCGGGGTGACCTTTGGCTATCTCCCGGCTCGTCGCGCGGCACAGCTCGAGCCCATCGAGGCTCTGCGCCATGAATGAGGTGGAACATGAATGTGGTCTGCAATTGGAAGGGCCAAGCATCGACTGTGGTGGTGGTGCTGGCCGCGATGCTCGCACCAGCGACTGCAGCGGCTGAGGTTGTCACCCTGCAGGAGCTAGAGGAGCTGGCACTGCAAAACCAAGCGCGCTGGGATGCGATCGACGCGAAGTCCGCTCGAGCAGCGGCCAAGGTCGATGCGGCCAGGGCCGGGAAGATGCCGACGTTCTGGATTGACGTCACGAGTATTGCCGCGCCGGGATCCGATATCGAGCGGGTGCGAACCGTCGATGGCCGTGACGTCAACGTCCGGGCATCGCCGACCGTCACAGAGCGCACCGCATTTCGCCCCAACATCCGGTATGAGGGGACCATCGGGATGCGAGCACCGGTCTACGATGGGCAAACCCGGGCTGCGATCAAGGCAGCGGAAGCGCATCGCGCTGCGGCCCAAGCAAGCTCTGGTGCGTCTCGCGAGACTTTGCTTGCTCTGGTGCGCGCGTCCTATCTCGACTGGTTGGCGAACCATTCGGTGCACGGCCTCGCGGCAACCTCCGCCGAAGAGGCTAAGGCGCAGCGGGAGCGCATTGCCGCGCGGGTTGGGGACGGTGATCGACCCGGGGCCGAGCTGGACACCGCGCGCTACGAAGAGCTCCAGGCCGAGCTCGTTGCGGCGGAAGCGCTGGCGCAAGCCGTCGCCGCCAAGCGTCACCTAGAGTCGGCGGTGGGTACCGAGCTACCTCTCGAGGCGGAGCCTGACGCTGGTCTGCTCCAGATCGAATCCCAAGAAGTAGACACCGATGCCGGGTGGGAGGTCGAGGCGCTCGAGCGTCAGCGGGATGCGGCCCGTCAAGAGGCTCGGATGTACCGCAAGAGCCGCGTGCCGGTGCTTGCGGTGATTGGCCAGACCGGTGTTGCTGGCGTCAACGACAGGGTCTTTCCGATGTACCGCCTCGGCCTCAATCTCGCCGTTCCCCTTTGGGATGGCGGCAGAGCCGTCGCGATGGGGCGTGCGGCAGATGCGCAAGCCACCGAGCTCGAAGCGCGAGCCCGCGACGCGGAAGTCTCGTTGAACGACGAGCGGCAACGCGCGCTCATCGATCGAAAGCATGCCGAGGATCAACTCTCCCTCGCGGACAAGTTGGTGTTGATCTCCGAGAAGCGCGTCGGCCAAGCGCAGACCCGTTACGACCTCGGCGCAGGCGACCTTGGAGCCGTCGCCGATGCCCGCGCCGCGCTCCGCGACGCTCAATCCAGCCGCATACAAATTCAAGTCGTCCGCGCCGGCGCCGTCCTCCGGTTCGACGGACGGGACTAGTCTAGTAGCGAAAGACGTACTCGACCCAGAGCCAGTGCTCGGGATTGGGCACACGGGCCAACGTCGACTCGCGGCGATCGAGGAATACTCGCAAGTCGTAGCGTACCCGCAGCATGTCACGCTCATGCACCGTCAGCGCGCATCGAGGTACGCCCACAACGCCTGGGGGAGCCGATGGTTGTCCGAGATGTCCTCGAAGTCGTAGCGCACGCGGAGCCGAACGCGCAGGATATCGACGGGCCTTGTCGTGAGGTTGAGGATTGCAGCGATGTCTTGCTGAAGACGACGACTCCCGAGTTTGTCCCCGACCCAGCGATGCTGCAGCTGCCCCGACACCCTGAGCCTCGGGAGCGGGTCGTACGCGAGCTGCGTCGCCACCAGAAATCGCTGCCCTCCGCTGTTTCGGTATTCGACCCACAACGCCCACCTCCATGACGAGGCGATCCGTAGATCCGTGCGTGCGAAGAGCAGACCGTTGAAAGCGCCGGACGAGAGCTGACGCCATCCGTCGGCTACCGTTCGCAGGCCGACGTGGCGCCCGAGCTGGCTCGTCGCGCGAAGACGGAGCCCAGCCTCGTCTCTCGCCCGCAGCCCGTCCAGCTCGTCGGGCGCCGAGACGGGCCGGGCGTACGGGTTGACGTAGCTCGACCCGTAGTAGCGTGCCGATACATCCACCTCGGTCGTTGGAAGTGTCGTCACGCTCCGCACGATCGCTCCGTAGCCGCCGCCGCCGTCGAGTTGCGCATCGAAGCTCCGCGCGACTTCGGCGAAGAAGTCCTGCGGTCCGAATCCAAACGCGGCGTTCACCCCGATCGCTCCGAAGGGCCCACCAAACGGCTTGCGCGCAAACTCCTGGAACCCGAGCTCGGCTCCTTGGACGAGCCACCTCGGCACCGATCCATATCCGGTGAATCCGATGTGAGCCCGATCATTCCAGAAGTAACTGGTATTGGCGCCCGCGAGTCCTTCCGCGTACATCGCAGGCAAGGTTGCAAACCTCGCAGCGCTCGCCGGCTCAGCTGAATCACCGGTTCGCAGGTAGACCGAAGGCGCCCGGCATGCCGGGTCCTCATCCCGCCGCGGATCGTCGCACCCCTCTGCGTCGACGATCTCGATCTGCGGGATGCGATGCACCTGATACGACCCCCAAACGTACAACTGAAGCCATCCTTGCCCCAGCGAAAGATTCTTCAACCCCACCGCAACGCCGGCCAATCGATTCGTCCACTTGTAGTCCGGCGTGACCCGCGCGACCCGATCGTTGGGACATGGTGACTCCGGCAGCTCTCCGGGAGCGCGCCTGCACCGGAGCCCTAGCTCGTTGTCCCGACGAAGCTCGTAGTCCCCGAAGAACCCGTTAGGCGTGATCTGGTCCGTGACGTCGAACGTCAGACGTTGTCCAAATCCGATGCGGTACGTCCCGCCAACGATCTCCCATTTGTCGTCCTTCCATTCGACATAGAGCTTCGGCACATCGAAGCGAACACGTTCGGGCTCGGCGCTGAGCGCTCGGCGGTTCGGATCCCATCGAACCCGATGCAAGCCATTTCGCGTGAGAGCGCCAGCGACGCCCATGTCCAAGTTGCGAAGCGTCTTGATTCGCGCCTGCACCGCCGCGGCGGGCGGCAGCCGGTCGTATCGACCGCTCCATCGCCCCTGGATCCGCAGGAACCCGCTGGTTTGCGACTTTGGCACGTCCGGTGCTCGGACGATCACGAAGGCGCGGAGCGAGCTCACCAGCTCGGCCTCGAGGACACCGGCAGCGATCAGGTCCCCTAGGTCGTGAATTGCTCCGGCCTCCTTGCGGTAGGCGAGGATCCGGTCGACGTGCCCGTAGTCGAGATTCGGAAGCAGATACAGTCGTTCGCGACCGGCCCGGTTGAGCTCCACGCGCGTTTGATGAAGAAGCAGCAACGCATCGAACGATGACTCCGAGACTTGTTCGGTCACCAGGAGATCATAGAGGTCTTCCTCGGTTTCGATGTCGATGAAGACCTCGTACTGGACTGCCGACGCCGTGCGAGGCGCAAGCATGAGCAGACACGCGGCGAAGAACGCGCCCCTCAGGAGCACCAGGGATTCGCCGAGCCAGGCGTTCCCAGATCACCGTCGCCATAGCCGAGCACGGCGTCGCAGATGTTGCCGAGCTCGTCGACCTGAGTCGCCACGCCGGCCTTCGAACGCTCGTACGTCACCGAGTCGAGAACGCGATCAGCGATGCTCAGCGTGATGGTCTCGTTGCTGTTGTTCAGCGAAAGGGACAGCTCCGCATCGACACCTTCGATTCCGCCGTTTTCGGCCGGATTCGCGTTCCGCGCAAAGATCAGGTGCGCCCCTGCTTGCGCGCTCACGCAGTCTTCATCTGCGATGGTCGTCCTGCTGGACGTGAGGTCTGACAGGATGAGGCCGTTCAAGTCGACCGCTGCATCGATGCGAACCTCTATCCATTCCCCCTCGCGGTTTCCAACGGACGCCGGGTTCGCCATCCACTCCGTGATGCTTGCCTCTCCTGGACCTGGGCTGACGATCTCGCGCGGCGTGCCTTCGTCGAAACACATGCCGGGGCCCAACACGAGCGGGCAAGTTGGGTTGGCCTCTCCCGGTGTTCCGAAGTTGTGGGCGGCGTATTCATCTTGCAAGAATGCCAAGCAAACCTCTTCATTCGCGTCGACCTGCCAAGCGACCCCTTCGACCGTGCCGTCGTAGTCCAGTCGGTCTAGGACGACACCATCGACGCCGGCCACGATGCTTCGCGCTCCGGAGTTGCCTAGGCTGAACCCGAGCTCCGCGTCGACGCGGGGAGCCGCCGCCGGGCTCGCCCCGAAGACGACCCATGTCCCCGCGCCAACCCGAAAACAGTCTTCCTGGTCGATCACCGCCTTCAGTGCGTCGGGCGCCGGACCAAGCTGAAATCCGTTGAGGTCGACTTCCGCGTCGAACAGCGCCTCGACCCACTCGAGCTCCGCGTCTGCTCCTTCAGGATTGGCCATCCACTCCCTGATGTGCACCTCGCCCGGCTCGGGCACGGTGATCGTGCGGTCGGATCCACCTTCGAGGCAGGTGCCTTCGAGCCGCACGACCTCGCAGGGACTGTTCGCGGCCCCCGGTGTCCCGAAATTGCCAGCGGAAACCTCCCTGATCCCTTCCGGTGTAGGGCACCAATGACCCGGGTCGTCGTTGAGCTCGTGGTCCGGCGCCAGGCGCCCGTCGAGCTCGAGCGCGCGGCCGTCGACCGTCCGCTCGTAGCTCACCTGGTCGATGAGCATTTCGCCGCACCAAATCGAAACGACCCCCTCGGAGTTGCGGAGGCTGCCAAGCGTCTTCCCATAGCTGTAGTCGACGTGCGCCGGCATCGAATTGGCCTGCGCGTTCCCAACGACGAAGTACTCGCCGGCCGCGATCGATGCAGCGACGAAGCGATGGCTCTTCGGGCTTGCCCCGTCCGCCCTACTCGCGACGAGCGTCAGACCGTCCAGCGGAAGCAAGGCTCCCGTCGTGTTGAAGAGCTCGATGTACTCGCCCTCGCCATCACTTCCGTCGGGATTGGCGTGCACTTCCGTGACGACCAGGTCGCCAGGCTCGAGATCCTCGCAAGAAGTCTCCGCGATAAGCGCCTCCCGCCCGCAGGCGCTCAACACCAATACCAGGCACGCGAACCCGCTCGCCCAACTCCAAACACCCGCCATATCGACCTCCCGTCGCTGTGGTTTCGCGGGTTATCGGACAGCGCCTCGTGCGGTTTCGTGTCGTCGATCGGTTGACTACTCGGCGGCGCGCTTCACGTCATCGGGCCAGGGCAACGTGGACAGCGAGACCTGCATCGGCTCTTTGACGACCACCTGGAGCGTACGGTAATTGCCCTTTTCGTAGCGTTCCACGGTGCCCCGGACCGTCACCGGCTCTCGTTTGTAGCGGTCGATCCCACTCTCGCGAAACACGTCCTCGTCGAAGAAAATGACCGGAAATGCGCTCCCGCGCTGTCGTGCCAACGAGACCCGTACGAGCCCTTTGAAGTGCCGGATCTTATCGACAGTCGAAAGGATCGTGACCTCTTGGCCGAGCCTCTCCTCGAGGTCGGCTAGCGCGTCCCAGTGCGTCAGCTGAACGTAGTCGTCGCGACCGGCCGCCTCGTGCTCGAACGCTCGAATGAAGTCGGCCCGCGCGTTCCACCAGGCCTTGCGTTCCTGGTAGTCGCCGTAGCCTCGGGCGTCCGGATTCCAAATGCCACGCTTTGCCTCGCGCGCTTCCAGTTCGGCGTGACTGAGCTGATTGTGAAAGCGCTGCGAGTATCCGTACTTCGTGAAGTACGGGCTCATCCCCGCGCGCACGCACTCTACGTTGTAGCTCGTCCACCGTCCGTTCTTCTTGACGAGGGCATACGCAAGCAGGCGTCCGTAGTGCCCCCGGATTTCTTTCGGGTCATCGCGTTCTAGCCGCACGACGTCTGTGTCCGCGAAGAACGCTTTGGCGAACTCGGTGGCTTCCTCCCCCATCGGCGTCCCCGTTTTTCCAGGACGCACTGCGTTGCCGCGCTTCCCTTCCAGGTACTGCTCGAAGTCCTTCGCGGCAGCCGCGCGGTCGGCCTTGCCGCGCAGCTTCTCTTCGGTGTCGATCGACAGCAATCGAATGGTGCCCTCGACGCCCTCGACCCGAATCGTGTCCCCATCGACCACTGGCCTGTCGGCCAGCCGGTACTCGCCGATCAGTAGCCCTTCCCGGTCGGTCTTTTTTCGCGGCTGCGCGGTCGCCGTTCCGCGTTCGGTGTCCCCGGTGTGCGCCTCGGCGGTGTCGACCTGCTGAACCGGGGCCTCTGCCGTCGCTCCCCGGTCGCAGCCCGCGATCGCCACGACTGTGCAAGCCCCCGCCGCCCAGATGCCACCCCACATTCGCATCAACCGTAATCTATTCAATTTGACCGCAGACGGCTACAACGACGTTCGCTGCCGTTTCAGTGCTTCGCGGAGACTGAGGCGGTTACTCGTCGCCGGTCGTGTCGATGCCCGCGAGCCGTCGCGCCAGCCCCTTCTTGAAGTCGAGCTTCATCCGGCGGCCGATTTGAACCCGTTGCGCCTGCGGTGAGCCCGCGCCGTGCAACGATTCGGTAAGATAGCCGACGGCGTTTCGGCCCATCGTCATGTTCTCGATCAATCGCAGGATACGGATACGCGCTTCGGTTGGAACGTCGGCGCGCCCCTTGAGGTACTTGTCGAGAAGCGCCCTGAGTTCGGGATGCTTCAGCTCTTTTTCGGAGGGTGCCGTGGCCACCAGGCCACCTGCCAAGTCCTGCGCGAGCCGGCCCATTTCGAAGGGCATCTTGGTGACGTGGTGCTTGCAAACGTTCGCCAGCATGTCGTCGTTCAAGTAACAGCCGGACTTGGTGGCACGCGCCTGATGGGAAGACGCGATGCCCGCCGCGTACATCGTCTCGTTGAGATGGGTCATCTGCACGAGCTTGTCTTTGATGTGGGAGGCGTTTTCGACGCCGTTGTGCTCGGCTGCTTGCGCCGCCGCGCCGATCAACACGTCGCCCACGCCTGTCTTGCAGACATAGCTGCGCCGGTGATAACAGGTGAACCGCTCGACCAGCATCGAAGCAAACTCCTGCTCGCCGTCCATGAAGACATGGCTCCAGGGCACGAACAGCTCGTCGAGCACGACCATCGCCTCCTGGCCTGAAAACTCGGCGTTACCGACGTCGATCGAGCCGCCTTCCATGCTGCGGGTGTCACAGGACTGGCGTCCGTAGATGTATGTGATTCCCGGCGCATCGACTGGGAACGCCGCAACGACTGCGTAGTCTTTGTCCGCCGGCCCGAGACGCATGGTCGGCATGGCGATGATCCAATGGGAATTGATGCAACCGGTCTGGTGCGCCTTGGCGCCTTTGAGCCAAATCCCGTCTTCGTTTCTTTTTGTGACGTGCACGAAGAGATCGGGATCGTCTTGCTCGTGCGGCGCCTTGCTTCGGTCGCCTTTGACATCGGTCATCGCCCCGCCAACGACGTAGTTGCGCTCCTGCATCGTCGTGAGGAATGCCTTGAGCCGCTCGTGGTAGGGAGTCCCGTGCTTCTCGTCGATCTCGTACGTGACAGAGTAGAGCGAGTTGAAGGCATCCATGCCGACGCAACGCTGAAAGCAGGTGCCCGTGTTCTGGCCGAGCTTTCGTTGCATCATGTTCTGCGCGACCAGGTCTTCGGCGCTTTGCACGACATGCAGGAAACGGTTGACCGGCTTTCCCGTCAGCGATGACTCGACCGTTGCGACCTCAGGCTCGCGAATCGCGAGGTTGTACGTTTCGGCTACCGCGTTGATCGACGGCCGGATCATCGGGTGATCCACCGGCTCGTCGACCAGCTCACCAAACAGAAACACCTTCAGGTTTCGGCCGCGAAGGCTCTCGATGTAGTCGTCGCCAGTTTCGATTCGTGCGGGCGTATCACCGTTGCCAAGAGGCATCGTCTCTCCAAAGAGGGTTACTCTACCACGCCGTTCAAAGGGGTGCGCCCGTGAGATCCGCCCAGGTTTCTTCGGCAAAAAAGCGGCCCTTCTGGTCGCGACCGAGCCGCCCGAGGGCCACCTCGTGGTCGTGAGTGAAGAACAGCCGGCCCCGCTGCTCGAGCAAATGCGTCAGCAAGTCTGTCTTCTCGTCGATCAGCTGCTCCGGGTATCGGTCGTATCCCATGGTGATCGGCAGATGCACCCAAGCGCGACCAGGAACCAGGTCCGCCACAAACACCACGGGACCGTCGTCTCCCGGAATCTCCGTCAACATGAGCCCGGGTGTGTGGCCCTCGGAGAGCCAGAGCTTGTAGTCGGCGCCGAGCGCGTCGGAGCGATGTCCCTTCACGACTTCGAGCCGTCCACTTTCTTCGAGCAAGGCCGGCAGCTCGGGAATGAACGATTTGCGGTCTCGCGCGTGTGGATGCTTGGCGCGCTGCCATGCGTCCCAACTCACCACGAAGGTTGCGTTCGGGAACAAGAGGCGCATCGGCTCTTCCGCGTCGTATGCGCTCAGCAGACCTCCTGCGTGGTCAAAGTGGAGATGCGACAAGACGACACAGTCGATGTCTTCGTCCGAAAACCCAGCCTTTCGAAGGCTGTCGAGCAAGACATGCCGCTCTTCTTGAACACCGAACCGGTCGCGCATCTGTGGCGGAAAGAACGCGCCGATTCCCGTTTCGAACAAGATATGCCGGTCCCCGTCTTCGATCAGTAACGCGCGGCATGCGAGCGGAATTCGGTTGAGCTCGTCGGGCTCGACCCACTTACGCCACAGCACGCGCGGCGCGTTGCCGAACATCGCGCCGCCATCGAGACGCTGTGAATTACCCAGGATCGACCATGCCCGGCGGTTCCCCATGCGCGGAGCCTATCAGGGTAGGGGACCCCTTTGAAGTCAGTGTCGAACGACGTACACGTTACACGTTGCGTGTCGGACGACGCGCTCAGCCACGCTGCCGATCAGCCAGCGCTCCATGCCGCCTCGTCCGTGCGAGCCAACGACGATTAGATCGACACCGTGCTGCTCCGCATACTCACAGATCGCCTTCGCGGGGGCGTGGTCCTCGAGCACTGCGAGCTCGATGTCGACGTCGGAAAGGTATTGCTCGCTCAGCTTTTCGAGCGCGGCTTTGTGCGCGCTTTCATCCATCGCGGAGGCTGGATCTAGAACAGCTTGCGGCGGGACGAACGCTCGTGGGTCAGAGATGTGGATCAGCGTCACCTTGCTGCCGTTGGCCTTCGCGTATTGTCCCAGATCGGCGAGCGCATGGGTGGACTGTTCGGAGAAGTCGATGCATGCGAGAATATGCTTTGCCGCCATGGGCGAAACCTATCATCTTTCCCAAATGCACGGCATGCGGACACTCAGACTGGCTCTACGTCTTGCTGATTCTCGCCTCGTCGTCGTCCTCCTCGTCGTCCTGGTCATGGGGGTGGGTTGCAATAAGTCGGCGAACACAGAGGGCACGATCGCCGCTTCGGTAGGCAGCGAAGAAACGGAGCGCAGGTCGTCCCGTCCGTCGCGGTCCGAGATCGCCTGCCGGCTGCATTCCTGCGCCCCGCCTTCTTACTGCAACGAGGACAAAGGCATCTGCGAGCGCTTGCCCTGCGTCGAGAGCAGGGACTGCCCATACGGCTACAAGTGCGACCTCTCGAAGAACGTCTGCCAGTGAAGGCTCTCCCGATGTAAGCAGTGCTAACATGGCGGCCTGCTCTCATGTAAGCAGCGCTAACATTGATGTTCTCTCTACGCACGCCGCGCTACCCAGCAGAGTTAGCAGCGCTTACATTAGGCTCGCCATAGAAGTAAGCGCTGATAACATCTTCTGATATGCTTGCGGCGTGGGCGAGAGACAGAAATCATATCATCACGGCAAGCTTCGCGAGACGCTGCTCGACACGGCCTTCCGACTCGTCGATTCCCAGGGCGTCGACGCGATCAGTATGCGGGCGCTGGCTCGGGAGGCCGGTGTTTCCTCCGCTGCACCTTTCCGTCACTTCGCCGACAAGCAGGTATTGCTCGATGCCATCGCCGAAAAAGCGGCCGGGGCGCTCGAACGGAAGCTCGATGAGGCTACCGGCCAATGCAGCGACGCGCTGACGCAGTTCCGAGCGATGACCGTTGCGTACGTGCGCTTTGCCGCCGAGCACCCCGCGCTCTTCGATCTCATCCACAGCATCGAGTCGGTTTCGGGCCACTTCCTGGGCGAGGTCAAAGATGAGCGAAGGCTGAAGTTGATCGCGCTCATCATTGAAGGCCAGAACGGCGGCATGATTCCAGACGCCGACCCCGAGCTCATCGCCCTCACCAGCGAAGCCCTCACGCACGGCCTCGCGCGCATGATCGTCGACCACCACCCCCGACTCCGAAACCTCTCCTCCGAAGACGCCCGCAAACTAGCCCTAGCCGCCACCCACCTCCTCCAAACCGGCATAGGCCTCTCCTAGGGAACGACAGGCGGGCCGGCCAATGGGCAGCCTTCGTACATTGGCGAGCTCAACGACCCGCGCGCGGGCGAGGCCCGGCTCGCGTCCGCGCCCCATCTCTACTCCACCACGATGGAGCTTCTCAGCAACTACAGGATCGGCGAGGACGACACGCTCGTCGACTGGGAAATGAATCGCGCCAAGGAAGCAGCCGCTCAGCGGGCTCCGATCGTCCTCGGTGAGTGGGGCTTTGACTGGACTTGGGAAAACGCCCCTGTCTTCATGGACGAGGTTCACGAGATGGCGGACCGCATGATGCTGAGCTGGGCCTATTGGCCGGGCGACCCAAATAGGTGGGACAACCCAGGCGGCTGGTCGATCTGGGACTGGGAGAACAGCGACGACAAAGACGGAATCGCCGAACGTGCCGCCGCCGCTGCTGCTGCCGCCGCTGCCGCTGTCACTGACCCTGTCACTGGCGCCGACACCCGCTGGGCCCTAGTAATGACCGTGAGCTCGTCGGGCCCAACGGAAGGAACTCCAAGCTTTCGTATCGAACGACCGAAGACGCGATCGTTCAATTCTTCGTCTTCGAGCATGCGACACGAAGGTCGACGTACCGCTTGAACGAATCGGGGCAACTCGTGATGTCGGTTTACATGACCAGCGAAAAGCTCGCGTCACCAATTCAATGCGACCTGGTGTACGACAAATAGGCGCGCTAGAAGGCGGTAATCTCGTAGTCCTCGGGGTGTAGCTTTCGTGAGCGGACGACGTATTCTGCGGCGAAGCCCGGGTAGAGCGAGTGGTTACTGCCGTCCTCCGAGAGGTACCAGCTCTTGCAGCCCGACCAGACCATGTGCTTCATCCGCTTCTGGATGCCCTCGTTGTACCGGTCCTGCACGTCTTGACGTATGTCCATGTACTTGAGGTCTTCGGCCATGATCTTCTTGATCGCCTGGAGCGCGTGGGATATCTGCGCCTCCGTGTAAACCAGGACCGACGTGTGACCGGGTCCGGTGTTGGGCCCCATCATGATGAACCAGTTCGGGAAGCCGGCGACGGTCATGCCCTTGTACGCGACCGCGCCGCGCTTCCAGGCGTCGTCGAGTGTGCGATCTCCGCGACCAATTACACGGAATGGTGCGGCGGTGAGACCAAGTAGGAAGCCCGTTGCAAGGATGATCGCGTCGAAGACGTGCAACGTCCCGTCCGTGGTCTCGATGCCTTCTGGTCTGATGGCTTCGATCGGGTCGGTTACTAGCTCGACGTTCTCGCGTTCGAAAGCCGCCCAGTAGTCGTCAGATACCAGGACTCGCTTGCACCCGAACTGGAAGCTGGGCGTTAGCTTCTTTCGAAGCTCCGGGTTGGCAACCTGTCTCCGCAGGTTCCACATCGAAAGCTGCGTCCCGACCGCAGACAAGATCTTCGAGTCGAGAAAGACGAGTGGTCCAAGGAGCTCGCTGAGCCAGTACTTGAGGAAGCGGCTAATGCGCAGAAGAAACGGAAAGCGTTTCATCCATCGTTTGCCGCGCCCCGAGTACACTTTGTCGAACTTCGGGACGACCCAGGCCGCAGTGCGTTGGAACACGCTCATCTTCGCGACTATCGGTGCAATGGTAGGAACGACTTGCACGGCGCTTGCACCCGTGCCGAGCACAGCCACGCGTTTGTCCGTCAGATCAACATCGTGGTTCCAGCGCGCCGTGTGAAACATGTCGCCGGCAAAGGTCTCCATTCCTTTGATGTCTGGATAGGAAGGATCGACGAGCCCGCCGGCCCCGGCGAGCACTACACGCGCGGTAAACGTGTCGCCGCTATTGGTCGTGAGCGTCCAGGTGCCGGACTCCTCGTCGAAGCGCGCTTCGATGATTTCGGTGTTGAGCCGCATGTGCTCACGGAGCTTCCACTTTTCGACGATGCCGAGCAGGTACTCCTGGATTTCCCACGAGGTTGCATAACGGCGGCTCCAGTTGGGGTTTTGCTCGAACGACAGCGAGTACACGTGTGATTGCACATCGCAGGCCGCGCCTGGATAGGTGTTGTCCCGCCAGGTGCCACCGATCTCGTCAGCGCGTTCGAAGATCGTGAAGGAATCAATCCCAGCCTTGATCAGCTGAATCGCCGCTCCGATTCCCGCGAAGCCAGCGCCGATGATCGCAATGGGGAAGTCGTCTTGCTGTTGCACGGGGCGGCAGGCTAGAGGGGTGGCAGCGCCAGCGCCAGCACCATTGGGTCTGCAGGGATGCAACTACGCTGAATCATTGGTGATTGCACTTAAAAAACCGCGGGCTGGAGCAGGCGCTGATGTGCGCTGGAGTCGCTCACCCCACGGGGCTACACCCTGTGCCCCGCACTCACGCTACGATCTAATGGGTCTGGGGGCCCGCCTGCCGATGTCGCGACACGATCCCACCGAGGTAACACGGCGCCATGTGTTTGCGCAGAAGGGTCTCTCCAAGAAGGAGGAGGAGGCCCGCATCGTGGTGCTCGCGGGGAACCTCGCTGGTGACAAGTACGCCATCGACGACGAGCTGACATTCGGTCGCGGCGACAAAGCCAACGTGAAGATCGACGACACACTCGTGTCGCGGACGCACACACGCATTTTTCACCACGAGAACGGATCATACGTCATCGAGGACCTCGACAGCCGCAATGGCACGCAGGTGAACGGGATGGCGATCACGCGGCGGGTGCTGACATACGGTGACCGGATCCAGATCGGTAGCTGCCTCCTGCTGTTCGCTCATCATGATCCGATGGAAGAGCAGGTTGCGCAGCGTCGGAGGCTCGAGGCTGTTGGACGGCTCGGCACTGGCGTCGCCCACGACTTCAACAATCTTCTCGGCGCGGTACGGTCCAGCATCGACTTTCTGAATGGACTGGCAAGTGAGACCAAAGTCAGCGACCCCGACGTGCGCGAAGCGTTCAGCGACATTCGCGCGGCGGCGGCGGCGGCGACCGAGATGACCAGCCGGCTGCTCGGGTTTGCACGGGAGGTTCAGCGCAGCCATTCCGAGGTTGACCTGTCCGAGCTCTGTCATCACGTCGTTCAGCTCGCGCGGCATACCTTCCACCGGAGCATCCGTATCGAGGCGCACATCGAGGGCGAGCTCAAAGTGATCGGCGACCGTGGGCAACTTCACCAGCTGCTCATGAACTTGATGATCAACGCGCGCGATGCGATGCCGAATGGCGGCAAGCTCACGATCAGCGCCAAGAAGGCCGATCAGCTCGAGCTCGAGAAGGCGCCGCTCAACCCCTTGGTCGCGCACGGACTCATCACCGTGGAGGACACGGGCATCGGGATGGATGATGCGACGCGGGAGCGCGCCTTCGATCCGTTCTTCACGACCAAAGGCGACCAGGTTGGGGCGGGCCTCGGTCTTGCCGCGGTGTATGAGATCGCAAAGTCGCACAACGGTCACATCACGGTGCACAGCGTGCCGAATCGTGGCAGCGAGTTTCAGGTGGTGTTCCCGTTGACCAGCGAGCGCCCGATGGTTCCGACGGAGCCGAGCTTGCCGGCGATCAAGCTTCCAAGGACGCAGCTCTTGATCTTGTTGGTCGACGACGAGGACATAGTGCGACGGAGCGCCGGCCGCGTGGTTCGGCAGAGTGGCCACCGTGTGATTTTCGCTCGAAGCGGAGACGAGGCGCTTCGAATCTATACCGAGACTCAGCCGCGGCCGGATTTGGTCCTGATGGACCTCAACATGCCCGGAATGACGGGGGACCAGGCCTTCAAGAAGTTGAAGGAAGTAGACTCCCAGGCGCCGGTGGTTTTCGTGTCGGGGTACTGGGACCGCAGGCTTGAGCGTGAGCTTCGCAGCATGGGGGCGCTCGGCTTTGTCCAAAAGCCCTACGAAGCTGCTACGCTCCGGGACGCCATCGTTCAGGCGATGACGGCCCAGACCTCATGATCAAGTACATAGGCTCGAAACGGCTGTTAGTGCCGCACATCGTGCAGGCTGTGTCGGCGTTTCCAGAGTCCGGACGGTTGCTGGACCTGTTCTCAGGGACGTCGCGGGTCGCGCGTGGGCTCAAAGAGACGGGCCGCTACGTGATTGCGAACGATCACTTGGCCTATGCGGCGACTCTCGCTCGCTGCTACGTGCAGGCTGACGCAGATCGCTGGCTCGACGAGGCAATGCGGCTCATCGCGGAACTGTCGGAGGTCGAGCCGCAGCCTGGGTACTTCACCAAAGCGTTTTGCGAAGACGCACGATACTTTCAGCCGCAGAACGGCGCGCGCGTGGACGCGATCCGCGAGGAAATCCTTCGCCGGGCGCTGCCACCCGAGCTCGAAGCCATTGCCCTGGTGTCGTTGATGGAAGCCGCCGATCGCGTCGACTCCACGACCGGTGTGCAGATGGCTTACTTGAAGCAGTGGGCCGCGCGCGCGTTCAACGAACTCAAGCTCCGCGTGCCGGCGATTCTCTCCGGCCCCGGAGAGGCGCTTCACCTGGATGCGGTCGAGGCGGCGTCACGCGTCGAGGCCGACATCGCGTATGTCGATCCGCCCTACAACCAGCATAGCTACATGGGCAACTACCACATCTGGGAGAGCCTGGTTCGCTGGGACAAGCCCGAGACGTACGGGATCGCCAACAAGCGGGTGCAGTGCAAGGAATACAAGAGCGACTTCAACTCCAAGCGCCGCATTCGGCAGGGATTACGGGCAGTGTTCGAAGCCATGCGGTGCAAGCAGCTGCTGGTCTCTTTCAACAACGAAGGGCACGTCGACCGCGAAGAGATGATCGAGCTCCTTTCCGAAAAAGGGCACGTGGGCGTGGTCGCACTCGACTTCAAGCGCTACGTTGGCGCGCAGATCGGCATCCACAACCTCAACGGCGAGAAGGTTGGTCGTGTCAGTCATTTGCGCAATAAAGAGTACCTTTTCGTCGTGAGCGAACGGCGCGACACCGTGGATTCCGTCGTGCAGGCCATCGAGTCTAGCGTCGCGGATGCTGCGCTTGCGTCGCGCTCCGCAAAGCGGAAAAGGAAGGATCATGAATCTGAACGACGCGTTGAATGATGAGGCCAAGCGAACTGCTATCATCGAAGATATTTGTGGCTTGGTCGACGACGAGGTGGGCAAGCAGCGGGGCATTAGCGGTATCGCGGTAAAGGCTGGCTACAAGCTGGTACGAGGTGTGAAGCCCGGCTTCGTGCGCAATGTCGTGCAGGCCTTGCTTCCTGAATTTGCTGCCGCGCTCGAGCCAATTCGCGAGCAGGCCGTTGCGGAGGGACAGACGGTTGGCAGCTACTTCAGCGCACACACGCAGGAGATTTCCGAAGCCCTCCTCGCCGTCACCGATAGCCGCGTGGAAAAATCGGCTCACGGTTCCGTGAAAGGCGCTTACAGCAAGCTCCGAGGCTCGGCTCGCAAGAACGTCGAAAGCGCCGTCCCCGGCCTAGGCGGCATCATCGAGAGACACACTTAGGCGATAGCGTGGAAGCCGGCGGGGCGGGACAGAGTGCGCCCCGAAGGCGTCCGGAATCAAGTTCAAAGCGGCCGCGCTGCGGTGGTGTCGGCTCGAGGAGAGCTAGCCCTGGCGAGCATGTCGACCACCGCGGCGCGGCTGCGGTCGCGCAGGTCGGTCACGGCCTCCGGTTCTTCGAGCTCGGCGCTGGGGTAGATTGGCTTGCCGATTTGCACCGTCACGACGCGCTCCTCCCGGCTCTGGCCCGAGCCGCTGTCGACCGCGTCACGCGACATCAGCGTAAACGTGCCCTTCAGCGCCACGGGCACCACAGGCTTGCCTGCCAACACGGCCGCTTGGAAGGCGCCGTTCTTGAACGCCTTGAGCTTGCCGTCAGCGGTCCGGGTCCCTTCGGGGAACACCAGTAGCGGCTTCTCGTCGCGAAGCACGCTCTCGAACGCCTCGGTAACCGCTGTTGCTGCCTCTTTGCCTTGGTTGCGGTCGACCGGCACGTGGCCCGCCAACCTCAGATGCCAGCCCAAGAATGGGATGTTCATCACCGAACGCTTGACCGCCCACTTGAAATCGCCGGGCAGCGCCGCCCCGAGGAGCAAGATGTCCACTAAGCTCGCGTGGTTGCTTGCATAGACGAAACCACCCTCGGGAACGTTTTCTTGTCCCGTCGCCTCGATGTAGATGTTGACGCCTTTGGCCGAGGATTGACTCCACTTCTTGGCGGCCCAGGTCGACGCCGCGCCATGGGTGATCGGCCCAAAGGTGATCGAGAATATCCCCCAGCTGATCGTACGGGCTCCGAACGGAGCCCACTGGCGGACCCAGCGCCCACGTTCACGCCAGCCCATCTCGCCACCCTTGCGGAAGATGCCCCACTCGGCGCGCGCCCACTCGACTGTATCTTTGAGCCCCATCCTCGCCTCAATTACCACTCTCGCCCCGACATGAAAAGCACCGCCGGAGGCTCACGCCATCGGGCGAATGGGATCCGGCGGAACGTTTGAAAGATCGAGGCCTTCCGGCAGGGGCTTATAAGGAAACTCGAAGTTCACGGATTTTGCGTAGGTATAAAGCGCGGCGCCATACGCGGTGAAGGGCGTTGGCGCGGTATGCAGATCTCTCACCGCGTTCGTATTGTCGTACACGATGTCCGCCGCCATGTAGGGGATGAACACACTCAGCAGTGCGCCGATGCGTTGGAGCTTCCCTGCCTTCGGAAGCTTGGCGAGTGCGTCCACCGCGCGCCCGAACGGCGTCGCGAGTTGACCGGCGAAACGGGGTACTCGCTTTCCGAGGGCGGATGCAAACGCTTCGGCTATCTCTCCGATTGTTCGAGATTCGGCGCCCGCGCTGAGGTGGTAGGTGTCGTTGGCCAGATCTTCCCGCAGGTGGAGCTCGGCAATGCCCGCGCCCACCCAGTCCGCATTGACGATGTCGAGCCGAACGTCGCGCGAAAGCGGCAACACCGGGAGATCGCTCAGCGCGCAAGCCGCGCGAATCATGTCGAACTGGGTCGTTTCGGCGAAGCGAGAGTCGCCAATGACGCCACTCGGGCGCACAACCAAGCAAGGTACGTCGGACAGAAGCTCTCGTACCATGTGTTCGCAGAACTTCTTCGTGCGCGTGTATGGGTTGAAATCTGCTTGGCTCCAATCGAGGGGCTCGTTTTCCATCACGACGGCCCCCGGTCGGTCACCCGCTACTGCCACGGTCGACACCTGCGTGAAGCGCCGCAATGGGTGATCTTCCTGGATGGCGCGCGCGAGCTTGATGACCGAGAGCGTTCCGCGGAGGTTGTGATTCGTGCATGCCCTGTCGGATCGGAAGTTGAGCGCGGCCGCATTGTGAAGCACCGACTCGGCGTTCGAGATCAGCCAATCGTAGTCTGCCGTCGAGATACCCAGGTCAGCATGGGTCAGGTCACCACTGATGAAGCAGATCCGATCCAGATGGCGATGGAACTCGTCGGCCTCCATGTGCAGCTGAAGCGACTTCCAGAGGCGCTCGACGCCTGCGTCGTAGTCCGGCGCACGAACCAGCAGTGCGAGCTCGTGGTCGGTGTTGCGAAGGAGCCATTCGGTAGCGTACGAGCCGATGTAGCCCGTCGCCCCTGTCATGAAGATCGCCATCGACGCTCATCGTTGTGGGCTTGGTGGCGAAGTCAAGAGCGCCACCAGTGCGTCGGTGGCATCGACGTGCACCCAGTGGCCGGCTTCTTCGATCACGTGCACGGAAATGCTCGAATTCCGCTCAGCCATGTGCTCGACGCGCCCCCGATCCGACGTGGAAAACACTGCGGAACGGCCTCCGATGACCAGGTCGAGCGTGCTCCTGTCGGGTAGCGCTTCGAGCACGTCCCAGCTGTTGGTTCGCGCGTAGTCTTCGATGAGATCGCGGACTATCGCGAGGTCCGGTCCAAAGGCGCGTCCGCCGTCATCCGTTCGGCGCAGGTTCATCGCGAGCCATTGCGCCATCGGTTGCGGCTGCCCAGCCTCGACCATCGCTGCGATGAACGCTCCGCGGGACGTCCACTGTCGGGGGAGCGCTCCGAGCGTCCGAATCACCTCGGCCGTTGCCGTCGTGTCGCGATTCGCTGCGCTCGGAGACGGAGACGAGTCGATGATCCAAGCCTCGGTCGTCTGATTCTGACGCGATCGCAGCCACTCCAAGACCACCTTTCCGCCGAAGCTGTGTCCGAGGGCGCCGCCGATCGGCAGGTCGAGCGCTCTTTCGAGCTCGATCACGTCGTTGGCCGCGGCGCGCAGGGTGTGCGGGGCCGGTAGACCGAGGGACTCCCCGTGTTCACGGAGGTCGACCAGGATAGCGCCCCAGTGCGCCCTCGCCTCGACGAACCGACGAGCGATACTGCGCCAATTCGCCCGGGTGCCCAGAATTCCGTGGAAAAAGAGCATGTACCGCTCGGGATTGGCCGATTTGGACGTGACGATGCCGTGGGCAAGCACGAGCCTGCCTTACCACAGATGTCCCGGCGTCCCGATCAGCGGGCGGCAGCCGGCGCCTGCACCGCCGGCACGAGCTGCATCAGGGCCTTTTCCAGGCGGAACACCGCGCTGTCCGACATGAGGCGTCGCCGCTTTGTGCTTGCAGATCCCGTCTCGAGACGATCGAGGTAGACTCGCATCTTCCGCCGTGCCTCGTGGATGCGCCAGGCGATCGTTCCCTCGGTGGTCTCGAGAACCACGGCGGCTTCCTTGTAATTGAGGCCCTGGAGGGTCGTGAGGACCACGGTCGTCTGAAGAAGCGTCGAGAGCTGGTCGAACGCCTCGAGCAGGGCTCGATATCGATCGCGAAGCTGGACGGCACGTTCCGGGTCGCCGTGCGAATCGACCGCGACGGCAGCGACGAGGCGAGGGTCATCGAGCGGCACCGTGCGTCGGCGCTTGCGATCACGCTTCGCGTTGAGCGCTCCGTGCAGTGTGATCCGATAGATCCAAGTGAAAAACTCGCTCCGACCCTCGAACTCCGGGAGCTTGTGATAGGCCTTGAGAAAGGCATCCTGCGTGATGTCGTCGGCATCGCTTGCCTGGCCGGTCAGATGCAGGGCCAGAGAGTACACACGCGCCCGGTACTTGCGGACGAGCTCATCGAACGCGGCCGTGTCTCCAGCCTTGGCCCGGGCGACGAGCTCAGCGGCTTCGGCCCCGCGCCGCTGTGCTTCGGATACGTGTGGTTTCTGGCTCAATAGGCCCCCGTCCGTTCAGGACCCCTAAAGGCTACCCACTTTCCTGGCCCAGGCCCAAATCCGTGGGTTGAAAGGCTCAAACCAAGCTGTTACATCCAACCCGCCTGGACTCGGAAGCCCTTGGAATGGTGGGGAATTCTCTTCTGGGGTCCATCTCACGCCCATGATTACCGACTGGTTCTACGGCCTATTCTCGAATGACCTCGCCATCGACTTGGGTACGGCGACGACCCTCATCTACGTGAAGGGCCGAGGCATCGTGTCTTGCGAGCCGTCCGTGGTTGCGGTCCAAGATGACCCGCGCGGCGGTACGCGCGTCTTGGCGGTCGGCAAAGAAGCCAAAGAGATGCTTGGCCGGACGCCCAGCTCGATCCGCGCGGTGCGCCCGCTGCGCGATGGCGTGATCGCGGACTTCGACATCACCGAGGCGATGCTTCGTTACTTCATTGCGCGCGCGCATCACGATCGCCGGACGCTGGTCAAGCCGCGCATCATCATCTGTGTGCCATTCGGCATCACGGAGGTCGAGAAGCGCGCCGTGAAAGAGAGCGCGGAGGGCGCGGGCGCGCGCGAAGTGTTTCTCATCGAAGAGCCGATGGCAGCCGCGATCGGTGCCGGCCTTCCGATCACCGAGCCGAGCGGAAACATGGTCGTCGACATCGGTGGCGGCACGACCGAGGTTGCGGTCATATCGCTTGCCGGTATCGTCTACTCACAATCGGTCCGCGTCGGTGGCGACAAGATGGACGAGGCGATCATCGCGTACCTGAAGCGCAAGTACAATCTCTTGATCGGTGAGCAGTCGGCCGAGCGTGTGAAGTGCACCATCGGCACCGCGCACACCGACGGCGAGGCAGCCACGATGGAGGTGAAGGGTCGCGACATGGCTGCCGGCGTGCCGAAGACTGCCGTCGTCACCGCTGACGAGAACCGCGACGCGCTCACGGAGCCGATCAACGCGATTACCGAGGCGGTCATGATGGCGCTCAAACGCACACCGCCCGAGCTAACGGCTGACATCGTCGACAAGGGCATCGTGCTCACTGGCGGCGGCGCGCTTCTGAAGAACCTGGACGTGCTTTTGCGCGAGGAAACAGGGCTTCCCGTGATGGTTTCGGATGATCCGATATCTGCCGTCGTGCTGGGGTCCGGCAAGGCGCTGGACCACTTGGATCTGCTCCGTGAGGTGACGATCGCGTAGCGCGACGAGCAGGAACGCGGCGATGAACTACTTCCAGACAATTCGAGATGCCGTCATCTTGCTTGCCCTGGTGATTATCCCCGCGGTCTTTCTGCGCGCCAACCTCCGAGATCCTTCCGAGCTTTCCTGGCTTGACCGCGCTTTGCTTCAAGTGAGCGGTCCGGTCCAATACGTTGCGGAGTGGGCGGCTGACGGCGTGACGAGCGTCATCGAAGACTACGTGTACTTGGTGGACGTCAAGAGCGACAACGACCACCTGCGCGGGGAGAACGATCGCCTGCGGCGTGAGATGCGCGGCCTGCGTGGCGAGGCGCAGCGGGTTCACGAGCTCGAGTCATTGCTGGGCTTGCGCGAACGGTTGGCGACCAAGACGATGACCGCCCGCGTGATCGCCAAGGATATCTCACCGTCGTTTCGTGTCGTTCGGCTTGCGGTCGATCAAGGTGAGCAAGCAGGCTTGCGCGCGGGTATGCCGGTTGTCGCCGACGAAGGCCTGGTCGGACAGATTCGACGGGTGTCCGGCCGTTTCGCGGACGTGTTGTTGACCATCGATCCCGAGAGTCGTGTGGATGTCGTGGTCGGTGAGGGCCGCGCACGTGGCCGGATCGAGGGGCTCGGCGCGCGCGGCCGCTATCGATGCCACATCCAGTTCGATCGGACGGACGACCAAGTGGCCGTCGGCGACGAGGTCTTCACCTCGGGCCTCGGGAAGAAATTCCCCGCATCGATTCTGATCGGTTACGTCAGCAAGATCAGTGATCAGGAGTTTGGCCTCCATCAGGAAGGCGAAGTGACCCCATCGGTCGATTTCACGAGGCTCGATGAGGTGCTGATCCTGACCTCTGGGCCCAAGGACCCGGACGCACTGTAGGGCCGGAGCATGCAGGGCGCGCGGCGCAGCATCATCGTCGTTTTGATCGCGTTCGCGATGCTGCTGACGCAGTCCGTTTTTTCGTGGCTGCTCGCCCCCTATCCCTTCTCACCCTACCTGGGCCTCCCCTTCGTCTTTGCGCTGGGCACGGCTCCTGGGGTGCGGGTTCTCCGCGGCGCTGCGACGGCATTTGCGATCGGCTACCTCTACGACCTCTTCACTGGAAATCCGCTCGGCCTTCACACCTTCGTCTTCGTCGTCGGCTATTTCACCGCCTGGCTGGTCGGCTACCTCCTATCGTTTCGGGGTGCCGTATTCGAGATGGTGCTCACGTTCCTGCTGACGGTCCTTCTCGGGGGCTTGCTGGAGGTCATTCGGGGGTTCACGCCCGGCGGCATGGCTTGGAGCGGCGTCACCCTGACCATGACTCTCTTCGCTTCGGCGTTCGCCACGGCGCTCGTTGCGCCGATCCTGTTTGCTGTGGTCCGGTGGATCGACCCTGAATCCGAGCGGGCACCCACATGATTACGCTTTCGCAGCGAAGGGAAGTCGGGGAGTTCCGCAAGCGATATCGCTGGATGGCGCTCTTTGTCGTCCTCGTGTTTGGCGGGATCATCATCCGTGTCGCTCAGGTCCAGCTCTTTCAGCGGGACCGCTGGTCAGGCATTGCGCAGCAAAACATCATCAAGACATTGGAGCTCCCGGCCAGCCGAGGGGTCATTCGAGACATCGCGGGCCGTGTCGTTGCCTCCAACCGACCATCTTACGACGTCTACACGACCCCGCGATTGCTCCGGCATGAAGACGTAGATCGCCTTGCCTCGCTGATGGAGCTGAGCGAGGAAGACCGTGCCGCCCTCCAGACGCGAATGGACGAGCTACCCCCGAGTCGCCGCACCCGTCGGATAGAGCTCTACAGCGATATCGACCGTGAGCAGCTGGCCGCGTTGGAAACCCACTCTGGCGGAGCTCCCGGCGCTCGACATCGTCACCGTTCCGCTCCGCGACTACCCCTATGCCACGCTCGGCGCCCACCTGATCGGTTACCTGAACGAGGTCAACGAGCAAGACCTGGAGCGTTCGCCAGACCCGAGCACATATCGTCCAGGGGACCGAATCGGGCGCAACGGGCTCGAGAAGCGCTACGAGTCTCTGCTCAAGGGGTCACGCGGTTTCCGTCGGGTCATTGTCGACGCCAGAGGCAAAGCCCTCGAAGGCAGGCGGCCCGACTCACTCGAAGTCGAGATGTTCAAGAAGCCGATCCCCGGCCACGACATTCGGCTGACGATCGACATGCGATTGATGGAGGCGTTCGACCGCGCGTTTCGGCCGTATCCCTCGGGGGCAGCCGTCGTCGTCGACATTCATACGGGCGCCGTTCGCGCGCTCTATTCGAAACCGGTCTACGACTCCAACGAAATGAGCAGCGGCCTGAGCACGAAACGCTACGCCGAGCTTACCAGTGATCCGTTTCGGCCATTGATCGACAAGACAATGTACGAAACCTATTTTCCTGGGTCGACTTTCAAAGTCATCACCGCTATGGCGGCTCTCGAAGACGCGGTGGTCGACCCGATGCAGCGTGTCGAGTGCCTGGGATCCCTCAAAATTGGGAGGCAGAAATTCCGCTGTCACACACGGCACGAATGGGTCGATCTCTACGAGGCGATCGTCCAATCTTGCAACGTGTATTTCTGGGAGCTCGCCGAAGAGGTCGGCCTCGAGCGGATCACCCGCTACGCGGAGGCCTTTGGCTTTGCGGAGCGAACGGGGATCGGCATCAACAGCGAAGCGAAAGGCTTCCTGGCAACCCGCGAGTGGTACACGGAACACTTCGGGGCATTTCGCATCGGATACACGCTCAACACGGCGATCGGGCAAGGCAACACACGCGTCACCGTCCTTCAGCTAGCAATGGCGTACGCTGCGATTGCCAACGGGGGCACGTTGTACGTGCCGCAGCTGGTGCAAAACGTGAAGGCGCCGGATGGATCTCTATCTGAGACCTTCCAGCCGCGCATCAAGCGGGAGGTTGGCGTTTCGCCGCAGCACCTCGACTTGATCCGCCGAGCGCTCATCGATGTGGTTCAGGAAGAGTCCGGCACCGCGTATCGCGCGCGCAACAAGGATGGGGTGCGCGTCGCTGGCAAGACCGGCACCGCTCAGGTCGTCAGCCGCAAGGGCCGTTCCGAAGAATCGTCGAGTGCCTGGTACCTCGACCGCTCTCACGGCTGGTTTGCCGGCTTCGCGCCCGCTGAAGATCCTCAGGTGGCATTCGCGGTATTGGTAGAGCACGGTGGATCGGGCGGTAAGAGCGCCGCCCCCATTGCGATGTCGGTCATGCAGCAGTACCTGGCCGAGCCCGAGCCCACGGAGGCCGAGTAACCGATGGCGATCGGAAGAACGATCCGCGACGACTTCGATTGGCCCCTCTTCATTGCGGTATCGACGATCGCCTTGTTTGGCGTCCTCAACCTCTACAGCGCCACCGACAGCGGCACGACATCGGATGCATACGTGCAGCAGCTCTATTGGCTGATTCTGGGCTTCAGCGTAGCGGGGCTGACGGTGGCCATCGACTACAGGCATTTCGAACGGTACGGCTGGCTGATCTACGGCGCGTGTATTCTCGCGCTCGTTCTGGTGTTCGTGCTCGGCAGGAGTGTCCGCGGCTCCACCCGATGGATCGCCCTCGGCGGATTCTCGCTTCAGCCGAGTGAGCTGATGAAGATCGGCCTGATCATTGCGCTCGCGAAGTACCTCCACCATGACACCAAGACCGGTGGTCGCACTCTGGTCGACTTGATCATCCCCGGACTGATCCTCGCTTTGCCGATGGGACTGGTCCTGCTCCAACCGGATCTCGGCACCGCGATGGTCCTCGCGTTCATCTTCGCGAGCCTCATGATGCTGACCCAACTCAAGATGCGCTCGGTCGTCACGCTGCTCGCAACGTTCGTGGTCGCAGCTCCTGTCACCTGGTTCTATCTCTTGAAAGACTACCAAAAGGAACGAATCACGGCGTTTTGGGGCCGGCTGGGAGGCACGCAGGCCGACCTCCTGGACTCGGGCTGGCACACCCATCAGTCGCTCGTGGCGATCGGGAGCGGCGGGCTGACCGGCAAAGGCTTCACACAAGGCACCCAGACTCGGTTTCGCTTCCTGCCCGACCAACACACCGACTTCCCGTTCCCGGTCTGGGCCGAGGAGCACGGGTTCTTGGGCGCGGTGCTCCTGATCAGCCTCTACCTGTTCCTGGTACTGTGGTCGCTGCGGATCGCGTCCCGAGCGAAGGACCGTTTTGGCGCGGTGGTCGCAGTCGGCGTCGGCGCCATGATCTTCTGGCAAACCGTGGTCAATCTTGGGATGGTCTCCGGGCTGCTACCCGTCGTCGGAATGACGCTTCCGCTGTTCTCGTACGGCGGGTCGAGCTTGCTCTCGACCATGTTAGGCTTGGGCTTGCTGATGAACGTGTCGATGCGGAGGTTTTCACATTGAGTCAGTCGAAGCGAGTGATTGCGGGGGTCGTGCAAATGACCTCCACCGCCGATGTCGATTCCAACATGAACACGGTGCACCGGCTCGTGCGCGAAGCCGCTCTTCGCGGTGCCGAGATGGTGCTCGTGCCCGAGTGCTTTTCGTATCTTGGCCCCGAGAAGGGGAAGGGCGATATCGCCGAGTCTCTCGATGAGGGCGGGCCGATCCTCGAGCGTTGTCGGGAGGCGGCCGCAGATGCTGGAGTCGACGTGGTCTACGGCGGTTTCTGGGAGAAGAGTGAGCTTCACGGCAAGGTGCGCAACGCGTGCATCTACATGCGCGCCGACGGCTCGATCGATGCGGTCTACCGCAAGATCCACCTGTTCGACGTGGACCTGCCCGATGGCACCAAGCTGCTCGAGTCGCAGACGGTCGAGCCCGGCTCCGACACGGTCGTCGCCGAAGCCCCTTTTGGAACGCTCGGGCTGAGCGTCTGTTACGACCTGCGGTTCCCCGAGCTCTACCGGCGCCTGGTCGACGCGGGCGCCATTGCGCTGGCCATCCCGGCGGCGTTTACGCTGACGACCGGCAAGGACCACTGGCACGTGCTTCTTCGCGCCCGGGCTATCGAGCAGCAGTGCTACGTGCTGGCTGCTGCGCAGACGGGCCATCACTATGGGGAGCGGCGGTCGTACGGCCATGCCCTGATCGCCGACCCCTGGGGTACGGTCATTGCACAATGCGGCGAAGGGGAGGGCGTAGCGGTCGCGCCGATCGACCCCGCCTTCGTCGAAAAGGTCCGCCGGGCGGTGCCGAGCCTCGAGCACCGGCGCATCCGCTAGGAAGGGAACCAGGGTATCAAACGGCTCGTGGTTTGCTGATAGTCCACGTACGCTGGGTACTTCCGCGCGGAGAGCTTTTCCGTCAGGCCCGTGGAGCCCTGGAACAACAGCGTGAGGAGAACGACGCCTGTGATCGTCCAGTTGAGCCAGCCGGCGCCTGCTGCGATCGAAAAGACGTAGTAGGTCCACCACATCGCCTGTTCGCAAAAGAAATTCGGGTGCCGCGAGTAGCGAAACAGCCCCGTGGTGATGAAACCCGCTTCGATGGTCTCGCCCCGCGCAATGGCTGCGTGCTTCGCGGTCTGAAACGTCCACTGCTGCTCGTCTGCGACGGTCTCGCCGATGAAGAACACGACGAACGCAGTGGCAGCGGCGTAGTCGAGCGCACCGAGCGGCGTCCCGATGACGCGATAGGCCGCGTACGAAGGCACGACGATCAACAGGAGAAGATAGTTCTGGAAGGGTGCAATGAACGTCGCGTTCAGCACGTGAAACCACATCGGGCCGATCTTTTCTTGCATCTCTTCCCATCGATAGTCCTCGCCTCCGCGCTTGTAGCCCCCCTTGCGCGCGAAGTTGTACGTGAGGCGGACGCCCCACAGCACGGTGAGCGCCGCCATCAGATTCAAACGGGCATCGCTGAACCCGACGTGGGCGGCGAAGTGTATCGCGAAGAGCGGTGGCGTGATCGACCACAGCCGGTCCACCCACGAGTATTCCTTCGTAACCAGCGACAACACCCAGCAGGCGAGAGCCAACCCGCCCGCCACCCAAAGAGCGGTCGTCAGCGGATCAGTTGATTTGTAAAGATCGAGCATCAGACTTCGTAGAGGACGTCCAGGTAGCGCTCGAGGAGGTCGGTGACTACGCCTTTGATGGGGACCGTGTTGGCCATGCCGTAGACCGGGGCCATGCCGCCTTCTTCATCGGGGTGGGCTTTGGTGTGCTCCACGGCGGCGCGCAGATCGTCGAGAAAGTGGTCGGCGACTTCTTCTTGCGTGTGCCTCAAAGTGACCGCGAGGTGAACGCTCGGCGGTTTGTGTAAGCCGTTGAGGTTCCAGCTGCGCTTCGTCATGAAGTCCATGACGCGGTAGATGTCGAGCTCGTCGGATCCAAACGCGATTACCCAAAGGGGATCGCCTAGTACTTTGAGCTCTGGGATCGCGCGGATGCCTTCGCGGATTTTCGCGCCGGTCTCCAAGATACGGCGGCTTGCGTCGAGATAACCGCTCTCCCCCATTGATATCATCGCCGCCCAACACGCCGCACTGAGCGCGCCCGGGCGGCTTCCCGCGAATGTTGGCGAGAAGTACAGCCCCCCCGGCCAATCGGCGACCTTGTAGTACTGATAGTGCCGGAGGTCGAAGTTGCGGTAGAGCACCACGCTCGTGCCTTTCGCTGCATATCCGTACTTGTGGGTGTCCGCGGACATAGAGGTCACACCCGGCAACCGAAAGTCGAAAGCCGGAATGTCGTGCCCGAGCTTTTCGGCCCACGGCAGGATGAAGCCGCCGAGGCAAGCGTCGGTGTGGAAGCCGATTCCGCGTTTACGGGCGAGCTCCGATAGCTCTTCGATCGGATCGATCACCCCGTGCGGAAACGAAATCGCCGAGCCAACGACGCAGATAGTGTGTCGGTTGATCGCCTTCTTGGTCGCGGATACGTCTGCACGGCAATCCGGACCAACCGGCACCTTCACCAGCTTGATCCCGAAGTACTGGGCCGACTTGTCGAATGCTGCATGTGCGGTGGTTGGCACGACCAGCTCCGGCGAGCTGATCCCCTTGGTGTCGCGCGCCCAGTCACGGTAGCTGCGCATCGCGAGCATGATGCTCTCGGTCCCGCCGCTCGATACCGCCCCGCATACCTGAGCGTCCACCGCCCGCTGCGCACCGAGCATGTTGGCTGTCATCGAGACGATTTCGGCTTCGTACTTCGCGATGCTCGGCCAGAGGTCGGAATGGAGCGGATTGGTTTGAGACGTAATCGCGTACGCCTCATTGAGAAACGCGATGTGTTCCGGGTCACCGTGATAGACCGCCCCCGACACGTAACCGTCTTTCCAGCGGTCGGTCTCCCGCCGGTCGAGCTCACGGATCTCCGCCAGAATCTCTGCGCGAGCTTTTCCCTCGGCAGGAAGTGCGGCGTGACTCTCGACCTCGCCCGCGTAGGGCTTCGACGATTTCCGGAGCTCCTCCATGATGGGCGCGTACTCCGCTTCGAGCCTTTCTTTGACGATCGGCAAGCGTTTCGCGTAGCGGTAGATGCGTGCAACCAGGGGTTCGAGCGGTCCGAGCTTGACGTTCGCGAGTTCCTTGATGTCCATGGGCCTTCCGTACTGCACCAGCGCGAAATCGGCTAGCCCACCTGACGCCGCTAGCTATTGAGCCGGTTGTACATGGCCTCGTTGTTCTTCTGGATCTCCAAGAAGGCCTTGAACAGCTCGTCGTAGATCGGTCGATGGTCTCGGTTGGGCATGTAGCGCTTCTCGATGGGGACCCGCGAGGCGATATCCTCGACTTTGAGCTTCCCGAGTCCCACGGCGGCGACGAAAGCCGCGCCCCGGACGTTCGCCGAAAGCGGATCGGCGACCCGGTCGATCGGACGGTCCAGCACATCTGCGAAGATCTGACACCAAAGCTCCGACTTCGCGCCACCACCGATGAACCGAAGCCCCTCGAACCGACGGCTAATGAACGACTCGACCCCGCCCATGAGCCAGCGCAAGTTGTAGGCGACGCCTTCCATCACTGCGCGGATCATATGCGCGCGGGTCGTCCGCAACGACAGGTTCGAGAACGCGGCTCGCAAGTACGGATTTGCGACCGGCGTGTGCTCGCCGTAGAGCCAGGGGGTGAAGATCAGCTTGTCGCTACCGGCGGGCGCCCCCGCCGCGAGCTGATTGAAGCGCTCGAACACATCGTCGGGCGGACCTCCCGGGTCGAGCGCATCGTCGGTGCAGAACACGTTGTCTCGCAACCACGTCATGCAGGCTCCTGCCGTTTCTTGCTCATTCCCAATGAAGTAGCGGCCGGGAAGGGCAGACGGGAGCGACGCCATATTGTGCGTCATGTCGGTCTTCTTGAAGGGGACGTGACAGGTCAGCCAAGACGAGGTCCCGACGTAGATGTGTCCCTCGAAGTCCCCGACGGCACCCGAGCCAACCGCCGCCGCCGGCACATCGGGCGTGCCACCCACGACCTTGGTGTTCTCGTTCAGCCCCAGCTCGACCGCAGCCGTCGGCGTCAGCGTTCCGATCACGTCCACGGCGCGTCTGAGGTCGGGAAGCTTCTCGCGAGGCAGGGTAGTCTGCGCGAGAAGCTGCTCGTCGTAGTGGATGTTGTTGATGTCGCGGTTGTCCGTGACCCAATGGAGCGCGATCGAATCGGTCGTGGCCAGGAATTTCCCGGTGAGCCGCAGGTTCAGATAGTCCTTGGGCTCCATGAACTTGTACGCGGCTTCGTAGATCTCAGGCCGCTCGCGTCGAAGAAAACAGATGTGAGCCACCGGCTCTTTGCCTGCGAGACTCGGAACTCCACCCGTCTTGCGAAGCCAGCTTTCGAGCTTCAGCGCGCCGTAGCCTTGAATGCGAACCAAACCCCCGGCCACCTCGGGCACGTACTTCGCCCCGCGCGAATCCAACCAGATGATCGCGCGTCCGAGCGCATTCCCGTCCTCGTCGACCGGAACGGTGCCAGCCCATTGCGAGGTGACCGCCACCGCGATGATCTGCTCGGCCGGCACGAGATGGCGGTCGGTGATCCGCCGCGCTGCGGTCGTGATCGCCCGCCACCAATCATCGGGATCCTGCTCGGCGCCGCCGCCGTCACTCAGAAACAGCTCGGTCGATTCCACCTCGGATGCCAGTACCTCGCCCTCGACCGTGACGAGCGCCACCTTGGGACCGCTGGTCCCGAGATCGATGGCGAGAATGCATTCGGCGGCCACGGGGTTAGTTTCTCGCGGCGGCTTCGACAGCTTTCAATAGGCTCTTGCTGTAGATGCCGCGTTGCGCCAGTTGCTCGCGCGCTTTCTTGGCAGCTGCGTCCCATGCGGCTTTGTTCGGGGCTGTATCGACCTCCGTGATGCCTCGCTTGAGCAGCGTTTGATACGCGCGAGCGTCGTCTCGGCCGACGATCTGGTCGAGCTTGGAGGCGGCGCGCTTGGCGGTGTCGAGCAGGGTCTTTTGATCGGCCTTGCTGAGCCCGTTGAACTTCTTCTTACTGATGATCGAGCCGCCGACGATGATGTTGAAGTTGGTCGAAGTAACGTATTTCAGCTTCGTGTACCACTGGAATGCGACGGCAGCCATGGCGGACGCGGGCACGACTTCGAGCTTCCCCTCTTTGAGTCCAGGAAATACGCCGGAGGGTCCGACGCGCACGGGGTTCGCGCCGAGGGCTTTGACATACGCTAGCCCTACTGCGTTGTCTTTGCCGGCCCATCCGGGCTTCCCGGCGAGGTCAGCGGGCGAGCTAAACTCGGTCGACGAGAACACGCGGTTCTTTCCGCCGTCGCCCCAGGCGAGCAGCTTGAAGCCACCATCTTCGATCAACTTTTGAAGCCTCGCATCGAGCTTGTCGCGCACGCGATCGAGTTGCGCGTCATCGACCAGAAGCCCGGGAGCCGTGAGCACCTGTAGCTCGGGCGCCACCATGCTCAACCCAGTCGTTGCAACCCCCGCTGCGTCGAGCTTGCCCGCCTTGATCCTCTTGACGAGGTCGCGGTCGCTGCCCTCGCTACTACCCGAAAAGACGCGAAGCTCGACTCGGCCCTCCGTCTCCTTTTGAAGCGTGCGGCTCCAAGCCTTGAGCACCTTGACGAACGAAGAGCCGGGCGGCGCCAGTGACGCGATCCGGATCGTCGTTACCGGCACGATCGGGACCTGAGACACCGCTGGACGTCCGGGGACAAAGAGAGCGGCGAGCGTGAGAGCGAGGATCAGTGGGTATTTGCTGTGTTGCATATCGGCTCAGGTTTGGACGGCCCTAGGCCGCAGTTGTTCACTTTTCTGCGGCCAGCTTCGCGACCTCATCGAGCAGGCTCTTGCTGTAGACACGTCCTGCCAGCTGTTCGCGGGTCTTCGCGGCGACGGCATCCCATTCGGCCTGGTATGGGCTGAGGTCGACCTCCGTGATGCCACGCCGGATCAGTGTCTGATACGCCCTTGCGTCGTCCCGCCGGACGATCTTGTCCATCACCCGCGCGCCGCGCTCCGCAGTGTCGAGCAGGATCTTTTGGTCCTCTGGCGTGAGCCGGTCGAACATCTCTTTCTTTACGATCGAGCCGCCGATGAGGAGGTTGAAGTTCTGCTTCGCCATGTAGTTGAGCTTCGTGTACCACTGGATGGCGACGGCCATGATGGCAGAGGAAGGCACCGTGTCGATCATGCGAGTTTGCAGACCTCCATACACCTCGTTGGCGCCTACGCGCACGGGATTTGCGCCGATCACTTCCAAGTAGCCGGCAAACACCGGGTCATCTTTCCAGGCCCAGGGCCGCCTGCTTTTGAGGTCGCTGGGCCGCGCAAAGGGCTTTGTCGAGAAGAGACGGTTCTTGCCTCCGTCGCCCCAGGTCAGCAGCTCGAACCCCGCATCGCGGAACAGCTCCTCGAAGCGATGACGAAGCTGCGCGCGAACGTGGTAGAGCTGCTCGAGCTCGGTGATCAGCCCGGGTGCGGTAAGAACGAGGATCGGGCGTACGACCATGCTCATACCGGTGGTGGTGATCCCTGCGGCGTCGATCTGCCCCGCGCGAATCTTGCGAATGAAGTCGCGTTCATCGCCCTGGCTGCCGCCCGTGTAAAACCGAAGCTCGGCCCGGCCCTCGGTCTCTTTCTTGAACTGGCGGCCCCAGGCTTTGAGGATCTTGCCAAACGCCGAGCTCGGAGGAGCAAGTGACGCGTAGCGAATGACGATGGGCCCATCGGCGGCCGCGTTCGAGAAGGTGCTCCCCGGTAAGAAAAAAGCGGCGGTCGCGAGCGTGACCACCAGCGAGTACTTCACACTGATCATAGCCGATCCCCTTACTACAAGCCGAGGGCCGGAACCAATCGCCGCGTCAAGAATTCCCTCAGCTCTTGCTCGCTTCGCGCGGGCTCAGGGGCCGCCAGCAAGGAGAGCATCACGCGGAGCATGAATTCCATCGCCTCCCCGGCCTCAGTCTCGTCCCAACGCGCGGTCTCGATGATTTCGGTGAATGCGATGCGCGCGAACGTGATCGACGCGGGCTGGGTGAACCCGTGCAAAACGTTCGCGTCGAACATGGCCGGCTGCCAAACCTGCCGAAGGACCGGGTTCTCCCTGATGGCCCGGAGCGTGAACAGGGTCGCCTCGACGACCTTTTCGGCAGGGTCCGCAAACACCTGAATCTGCTCCTGAACCTCGGTCGCAAGGCGGAGTCCCGCCTGAAGCAGCACCGAGCGAATGAGCTCCTCCCGGTCCTTGAAATAGCGATACACCGTGGGCCGGCTCACCCCGGCCTCGAGAGCGACGTGCGCGATTCCGGTACCCACAATCCCGTCGCGGGCCACGCACAGGGCGGCGACATCGAGCAGCCGCTCGCGAGCGGCCGTTCGTTGTGGGGGGTCTCCATCCCAGGCCTCGCGCTGCTTGCTCCGAGGCTGTTCGTCGGCGCCGCTGTACGTCATCAGTCGATATCAGGCGACCCGGCATACCCTCCGGGCTCCCCGGTGATAGCACTCCTCCTGTTCCTTTTCGATCTCGGGGTGGCGAGCCCCAGAATCTCCTCTGATTCTGGGCGGTTCACAGACCTTCTGTGAGGCGACCCACACGAACGGCGGTTTACCTCCCGGCTAGGCCCGCAGGATTTGCGTCACTGTAAAATTTCCGTGATTCTGTTTAACAGGAGGCCCTGATGGCTTATCGATGGCTTGGAGTGCTGACGCTCTTGGCGGCATGCTCATTTGGTTGCGAAAACAACGGCGCGGGAGGTCCGCGCGGCGACGGCGGCGCTGGCGGCACAGCAGGTGCCGGAGGGTCTCAGATTCCGTGCACGACCAGCGTTCTTTGTGTCTCGTGCCCCTCGGACGGATTCTGCGATACGAACGACGACTGTTTCGACGGTTTGGTTTGCATCGAGTCGGGATGCGACAGCCTCGAGGGAGTGCCGATCAAGCGATGCGTTTTTGCTGGCGGTGGGGCTTGCCACAGCAACGCGGACTGTCCGAGCGGTCGAGAGTGCATGGACGTACCCGAGGAGGGCAAGCGCTGTGTCAAGACCACGCCGGGCTGCGATACGCGCTTTGACTGCGTGCTCGGCTTCTCTTGCGAGGACGAGCGCTGTGTCGATCGCCGGGTCCCTTGCATCCAAGACGTCGATGTCCTCACAGCGAGGGGCGAGGCCTATGCAGTCGAACTCCTCGGCGCAGTCTCGTTGGATGCGCACGCAGAAGCTCGAATTCGTCGTACCGAG